>Ga0209515_10002084_pt1 | contig 31576 bp, 32 predicted proteins | sample Subgroupgradi54m_FD_187454 | JGI IMG/M metagenome (GOLD analysis project Ga0209515, IMG submission 187454) | Subsurface groundwater microbial communities from S. Glens Falls, New York, USA - GMW60B uncontaminated upgradient, 5.4 m (SPAdes)... ... | reverse complement strand
CGCCTGCTCGTCGTTGCAAATGCTCGCCATAGCCCGAGCTATGGCTGCGCTTTGCGCCTAGATCAGGCGCCTTCTGGCGCGCTGCTCGGGCACGCTCGAAAAACTCTCAGCCTCTGAGGCCCCGTTGCGCCTCGTCACGCTCGCCCTGATCGCGCTGCTGGCGCTGGTGCATGCCGAGCTGTGGTTCGGCAAGTCCGGCGTTCCGCGCGTGATGGAGCTGCAGGCGAGGCTCGCCGAGCGCAAGGCCGGCAACGAGGCGGCGCGCACGCGCAACGAGCAGTTGACGGCCGAAGTGCGTGACCTCAAGGAAGGCCTCGAGATGGTCGAGGAGAAGGCGCGCTTCGAGCTCGGCATGGTCAAGCCCGACGAGATCCTGGTTCAGGTCTCCACGCCGAGGAAGTAGGCCGACACCCCGTTCGGGCTCAGGTATCGAAGCCCGTCCGACTGTCCTGAGGTATCGAAGGATGCAGCCCTTGTTCCTCGCGGCGTTCACGCTGTGGGGCGCCCCGGTCACCTGGCTCGAGATCGTCGCCTTCGTGCTCGCGGTCGCGATGGTCGTGTTCAACATCCGCGTCAACCCGATCGGCTGGCCGCTCGCCATCGTCTCGTCGTTGCTGTACTTCGGCCTGTTCTGGAACAGCCGGCTGTACGGCGACGCGAGCCTGCAGATCCTGTTCGTCGTCGTCGCCGGCTGGGGCTGGTGGCAATGGCTGCGCGGCACGCAGGCCGACGGCTCGGCGCTGCGCGTGCGCGAGCTGGGCCCGCGTGCACGCGGGTTCACGCTCGCCGCGCTGGCGCTCGGCTGGCCCGCCACCGGCTGGTTCCTGAAGAGCTTCACCGACACCGACGTCCCTTGGTGGGACGCATTCCCCACCGCCGGCAGCGTCATCGGGCAATGGCTGCTCGGCCGCAAGTACGTCGAGAACTGGCCGGCCTGGCTGATCGTCAACGCAGTGAGCGTCGCCCTGTTCGCCTACAAGGGGCTGTGGCTCACGGTGCTGCTCTATGCGCTGTTCTTCGCGATGTCCCTGGTCGGCTGGCAGGCCTGGCGCAAGCTCGCGGCGTCCGCGTAAGCTGCCGCATGTCCCGTGGATTCGTCATCGCGCTGCTCGGCGCCGAGAGCACCGGCAAGACCACGCTCGCGGCCGAGCTGGTCGCGGCGCTGAATGCCGAGGGCCATGACGCGGCCGGCGTCGCCGAGTACCTGCGCGAGTTCTGCGAACAACAGGCACGCGCGCCGCACGTTCACGAGCAGCGCGCCATCGCCGACGAACAATCGCGCCGCATCGACGCGGCCGCGCGCGCACACCACGTCGTGGTGGCCGACACGACAGCGCTGATGATCGCCGTCTACAGCGACTTCGTGTTCGGCGACACCAGCCTGTACGCCCACGTCGCAGCGGCACATGCACGCTGCGACCTGACGCTTTTGACCGCGCTCGACCTGCCGTGGCGGGCCGACGGGCTGCAGCGCGAAGGGCCGCATGTGCGCGAGCCCGTCGATGCGCGCTTGCGCGCGGCGCTGCATGCGGCGTCGATTCCGTACGCCATCGTGTCGGGCCGCGCCGAGCAGCGCAGCGCGTCTGCGATGCAAGCGGTTCGGCATGCACTGCAGGCGCCCTCGCCCTCCGACGAAGCCGCTGCGAACCCGCGCTGGCAGTGGGTTTGCGAGCGCTGCGGCGACGCGCGCTGCGAACGCCATCTGCTGCCGCGGGTGACAGCGCCGAATTGCGACCCGGGGTAAAGCGCGGTATCGTCCCGCGACCACGCCGGCCCACGCCGCACGCAACGCCCCGGAGAAACCGCATGCCGAAAAGCTGCCCCAATTGCAGCGCCAGCAACAAGGACGAGGCGCTGTTCTGCAAGGCCTGCGGCAGCTCGCTTGCCGATGTGTTGCCCGAGGTCGAGCCGCAGGCGATGGGCAGCGTGACCTGCGGCGACTGCGGCCACGTGAACCGGCCCGGCACCCGCTACTGCGCGCGCTGCGGCGTGAACATGGAAGGCACGGTGATCCTGCCGCGCTCGCGGGCTGCAGCGCCGGCTGTGCCCGCCGACGCGCCGGGCGACTACTACCACCACCCGTCGGCCGACCCCTACGAGACCACTCAGGCCTTCGCGACCGCGCCCGGTCCGGCCGCCGGACCCGACGACGCCGGGGAAGACACACTGCCGCCGCGCCAGGCCGAGTGGGAGCCTGAACCGCCGCCGCCACCCGCGCCGCCGCCCCCGGCGCCCGTGGCGTCGGGCACCAGCCCGCTGCTGTGGATCGCGTTGATTGCCGTCGCCGCGCTGGCGCTGGGCGCTGGCCTGTGGTGGTTCCTGAGCCGCCCGCCGCTGGTCCCGCCGCCGGTCGAGGTCAAGACGCCGCTCGAGCAGCCCGCACCCGCGCCGGCCCCGCCGGCGCAAGACGCAGCAGCTGCCGCGTCGGCCGCCGCTGCGCTGGCCGCGGCGTCGGCCGCCGAGGCCACCCCGCCTGCGGCATCGGCGCCTGCCATGCCGCCCGCGGCGCCGCTGTCGCCGCCGCTCGCCACCTCGCCCGAGATGGCCGGCTCGGCGCCGCCCGACCTGGCCCGCGAAGCTGCGCAGCGCCAGGCGCGCGAAAAGGCGCGGCAAAAGGCCGAGGCCGATGCCAAGGCGAAGCTGCAGGCGCAGCAGCAGCGCGACCAGGACGCCGCGCGCCTGCGGGCCGAGCAAGAGGCCGCGACGCGGCGCCGCCCCGACGAGCGCCAGGCGCGCCCCGCGACGCCGGTTCCACCGGTGCCCGCGCCGGTGCATGCGCAGTCGGTCGACGACATCTGCGGCGGGCGCAACTTCATCGCCAAGAGCATCTGCGAGGTGCACGAATGCGCCAAGCCGGCGCACGCCAACGAAGCCGTCTGCATCCAGGTTCGTCAGCGCGAGGAACAGCGAAGAGCGCGCGAGCAGCAGATGAACTAGGGCCTGATCCCCAGGCCAACTCCAACACCCCGAAGGGAATCGACATGGACACCACCCCCGTCGCCGCCGGGCGCATCGGCGGCCTGACGCCGGACGCGTTTTCCAGCCTGTTCCAGGCGGTCGGCGGACTGCGCAACCGGAGCGCACTGATCGCGATGTTCGGCGGGCTGGTCACCGGCTTTGTGCTGGCGGGGGTGATCGGCGCGGGGCTCGCGTCGCTCGGTTTCTTCGGGCCGCTGCTGGGTGCGCTGGTGTCGCTGGTCGCGATCTGGACCGGCGCCAACGCCGCCGGCGTGTTGTTGATGGACCAGGCCCGGGGCGTTGCGCCGCGCTCGATCGTCGATGCGCTGGTCTACGGCCTGATGTGCGTGCCGAAGGTGATCGTGCTCGGGCTCGCGTTCTTCGCGGTGGCGCTGGGCGTGTTCATCGTGCTGATGTTGGTCTATCTGGTCTGCAAGGTCCCGTTCCTCGGGCCGCTGCTGTATGTGGTGGCGCTGCCGCTGTCGATCGTGGTGGCCGGCGTCACGATGTGGGGCCTGTTCGTCTGCATGTTCCTGTCGCTGCCGGCGATCTGGGAAGGCCGCGGGCTGATGGAGGCGATCGCGCAATCGCTGACCATCGTTCGCACCCGCCTCGTCGAGACCTTGCTGCTGATGACCTTCGTGGGGCTGCTGGCGATGATCGTCGGGCTGATCGTGTTCGGCGTGCTCGGCGTGGGCTTCGTGCCGGCGATATCGCTGTCGGCGAAGATTCTGGGCGGTTCGAGCGAGCTTGGCGGGCTGATGGGCGCGCTGCAGGGCTTCGGCGGCGGCGGCCACGTGATCGCCGGGGGCATCGGCATCGGCGTGTTGTGGTTGATCGCGGCCACGCTGGTGTCGCAGGTCTACCTGCTCGGGCTCAACCTGGTTTACCTGCGTGTCATCGAGGGCCTGGACGTCCAAGGGACGCAGCAGGCGCTGCAGGGCAAGATCGACGAAGCGCGGCGGCGCGCCGCCGACATGGGACAAAAGGCCCGCGAAGCCGCAGAGCGGGCGCGCGAGCAGGGGCGCCAGACGGCGCAGCCGGCTCCCGCGGCACTCGATGCGACGACACCTGCAGTGCGCGCGCCGGCGCCGATGACCTGCCCGGCTTGCCATGCGGCGGTGACGACGGACGATGTGTTTTGCGAGGCTTGCGGGCACAAGCTGAAGTAGCGGCGTCCGTCCCACCCTCAGTTGATCGCCCGCGACCCCGGCGGCTGTTTGTGCGCCACCGTGAACAGCTCGCCGACATCGACCGCGTCGTAGTGGTACAGCTTGCCGCAGAACTCGCAGGCCACCTCGACCCGGCCCTGTTCGACGACGATGCCGTCGACCTCGTCGGCGCCCAGGCTCTTGAGCATGTTGCCCACCAGCTCACGCGAGCAGCTGCAGGCGAAGCGTGGGCCGCTCGCGCCCGCCAGCGGTGCGAAGCGGCGCAGCGTCTCTTCCCAGAACAGGCGGCGCAGCACCGTGTCGGCATCGAGCGTCAGCAGCTCCTGCGGGGTCAGCGTCGCGGCCAGCAGCGCGATGCGCTTGTAGTCGTCTTCCCGATCATCCTGAGCCTGTCGAAGGACGAGACCGATCCTGTCTTCATTGCGAGCGCCGCCCAGGTTGCCTGTACCCTCGATCGGCAGCCGCTGGATCAGCAGCCCGGCCGCGACCTCGTCATTTGCCGCAAGGATCAGCTTGGTGTCGAGCTGCTCCGACTGCAGCATGTAGTGCTCGAGCACCTCGCTGACCTTGTGCAGCGGCTCGCGCCGGTCGCCGTGCAGCGGCACGACGCCCTGGTAGGGTTGCTGCCCCGGCTGCTTGTTCTGCGGATCGAGCGTGATGGCGCAACGGCCCTTGCCGTGCACGTTGACCATTGTCTCGAGCGACGCATCGGCCGCCACCTCGCCCACCACCTTGGCCGTGACACGAAAGCCGAGCTTGGCGGTGACCTCGGCCACCGCCAGCTTCAGCGGACCGTCGCCGTGGATCTGCAGCACCAGCGCGCCGTCGAACTTGATGTTGGCCTGCATCAGCGTCGCCGCCGCGGCCAGCTCGCCGAGCAGCGCACGCACCGGCGGCGCGAAGTCGTGGTGCGCCTTGGCGCGGCGCTGCAGCACCTCTTGCCAGCCGTCGGTCAGGCGCACCAGCATGCCGCGCACCGGCAGCCCTTCGAAGATGAACTTGTGCAGCTCGCTCAATGGAGCCCCCCGTCCGATGAGTACATCGAACGACCCCCCGAGGGGGTGCAGGCCGGCTTGGGAGCGGCCCGGCGCTCGGCCCGCCTCAAGCGACTTTCCTCAACCCGGCCGCATAGCGGCGGGCGTTTTCGACATAGTGTTCGGCGGCGTGGTGCATGCCGGCGATCTGCTCGGGCGTCAGCGGGCGCACCACCCTCGCCGGCGTGCCCATGATCAGCGAGCCGTCGGGAAACTCCTTGCCCTCGGTCACCAGCGAGCCGGCGCCGACCAGGCAATTGCGGCCGATCTTCGCGCCGTTGAGCACCACCGCATGGATGCCGATCAACGAGCCGTCGCCGACCGTGCAGCCGTGCAGCATCACCTGGTGGCCCACCGTCACGTTGTCGCCCAGCGTGAGCGGGAAGCCCATGTCGGAGTGCACCACGCTGCCGTCCTGCACGTTGCTGTCGCGCCCGATGCTCAGCAGCTCGTTGTCGCCGCGCAGCACCGCGCCGAACCAGATGCTGGCGTTCTCGCCGAGCACCACCTTGCCGATCACCTGGGCGCTGTCTGCCACCCAGGCGCCTTCGGCAAGCTGCGGCACGTGTTCATCGAGCTGGTAGAGCGCCATCGTTTTCATCCATGAAGACAAGCCGATGATTGTCTAGCATTCGCCATCTTGATGAGGAGGCTGCAGGCATGTGGAAACAATGGATGGTGGCGGGCGGACTCGCGTTCAGCGTGGCGCTCGCTTCGGCGCAGCCCTACCGGGCAGGCCTGCGCTCGTTCGAGCTGCCCTACCACGCGGACCGGATCGAGGCGACCGTCTGGTACCCCAGCGAGGGAGCCGAAACGACCGAGAACTTCGGCCCCTACACCGTGCACGCGGCCGTGGGCGGCACGCCTGCCGACGGTCGCTTTGCGCTGGTGCTGATCTCGCACGGCACCGGCGGCACGCGCATGAACCACCATCCACTGGCCGAGGCGCTGGCACGCGGCGGCTTCGTCGTCGCCGCGCTGACGCACCCGGGCGACAACTACCGCGACCGCTCGCGTTCATCGCGCCGATCGCGGCGCCGTTCAAGGCCGCACTCGGCCCGGTCGCCGTCGACCCGCCGGGTTTCGATCGGGCGGCGTTCCAGGCCGAGCTGGCCCGCACGACGGTCGAGTTCTTCGTCCGCGCGCTCAAGCCCTGACCACGCGTGTTGATCGGACTTGGGCCGAGAATCGACGCCATGACACTGCGTCGCGATGCCTTGCGCATCATCCTGCTCCGCGATCCTTCGGCGAAGGCCGATGCGTGCCGCGGCTTGTCGCCGAGTCAAGCCGCCGGCGCGCTCGACGACATCGCGGAACCCGCCGGCGTGCCGGGCCGCCCCGAGCGGCCGCCGCTGGTGCCCCACACCGAGCTCAAGCCGCGCTCGGTGAAGACGGTCGAAGGCCGCGCCGCGCTGCTGCATGCCATCGCACACATCGAGCGCAACGCGATCGACCTGGCGCTCGACATCGTCTGGCGCTTCCCGGCCATGCCCGACGAGTTCTACAGCCAGTGGGCGAGCGTCGCGCAGGAAGAGGCGCTGCACTTCCGGCTGCTGCGCGATCACCTGCACACGCTCGGTTTCGAGTACGGCGACTTCCCCGCCCACAACGCGTTGTGGGAGATGGCCGAGAAGACGAAGAGCGACTTGCTGGCACGGCTTGCGCTGGTGCCGCGAACGCTGGAAGCGCGTGGGCTCGACGCCTCGCCGCCGATCAAGGCCAAGCTGCTATCGGTCGGCGACACGGCCGGCGCGGCCATCCTGGACGTGATCCTGCGCGACGAGATCGGCCATGTGGCGGTGGGCAACCGCTGGTATCGCCAGCTCTGTGCGCAGCGCGGGCTCGACCCGGTCCAGGCCTACGCCGAGCTCGCACGCCGGTACGGCGCGCCGCGCCTGCGCCCGCCGTTCAACCGTGAAGCACGCGCCGCTGCGGGTTTTACCGAGGCGGAAATCGCGTCGCTCGATGACAAGAACGAGTGAGCTTCGCCACTACACTTCGCGTCACCCGCAGCAGTCCAGATTCCCGGAGGACGCCATGCCCGCTCCATCTCTCAAGCGCCGCCTGATCGCAGCGGCCAGCCTCGTCGCCGGCCTCGCGCTCGTGGCCTGCAGCAAACCCGAGACGAGCGCCGCGGCGGCGCGGGTCTACGCAGTCGGCACCGACGCGGCCTATGCACCCTTCGAATCGCAGAACGAGAAGGGCGAGATCGTCGGCTTCGACATCGACGTGGTCCGCGCCGCCGCGAAGAAGGCCGACATCGAGGTCAAGTTCGTCAACACGCCGTGGGAAGGCATCTTCAACGCGCTGGCGCAGGGCGACCGCGACCTGCTGGTGTCGTCGATCACGATCACCGACGCGCGGCGCCAGACGATGGACTTCTCGGCGCCCTATTTCGACGCCCAGCAGCTGATCGCGGTGAAGGCCGATTCGAAGGTGGCACGCTTCGACGACCTGAAGGCGCTGAAGGTCGGCGTGCAGACCGGCACCACCGGCGACGAGGTGGTCTCCAAGCTGCAGGGCAAGAACAGCACCAACATCAAGCGCTTCGAGTCGACGCCGCTGGCGCTGAAGGAGCTCGAAGCCGGCGGGGTCGACGCGGTGGTGGCCGACAACGGCGTCGTCATCAACTACGTCGCCAACAACAGCGGCAACAAGTTCAAGACCGTCAACGACCCGGCCTTCGTGCCCGAGCAATACGGGCTCGCGGTCAAGAAGGGCAACACCGAGCTGCTTGCGAAGCTGAACAAGGGGCTCGCCGACATCCGCGCCGACGGCAGCTACAACGCCATCTACGCCAAGTACTTCGGCGCCGCCGCGTCGGCGCCGGCGGCCAAGTAGGCGCGCGGCGCCCATGTTCGATCTGCGCTGGAGCATCCTGGCCGGCTACGGGCCGCTGTTTTTGTCGGCCTTGTGGACCACCCTCGAGCTGACGCTGGTCGCGATCGGCGCCGGGCTGCTGCTGGGCGTGCTGCTGGGCCTCGTCAGCAGTTCGGCCGATGCGCCGGCCCCGCGCTCGAAGTTGTCGGCCTGGCTGTGGAAGGGCATGCGCGGCGTCACGCTGTGCTACGTGACCTTCTTTCGCGGCACGCCGCTGTTCGTGCAGATCCTGCTGGTGCACTTCGCGCTGATGCCGATGCTGATCCACCCCGACGGCGGACTGCTGATGAGCGGCGACGCGGCGCGCGAGTTCCGCCAGAACCACGGCGCGTTTTTCTCCGGCGCGCTCGCGCTCACGCTGAACGCCGGGGCCTACATCTCGGAGATCCTGCGCGCGGGCATCCAGAGCATTCACGGCGGGCAGACCCAGGCCGCCTACAGCATCGGCCTCACGCATCGCCAATCAATGCGCTACGTGGTGCTGCCGCAGGCGTTCCGGCGCATGGTGCCGGCACTCGTCAACGAGGGCGTGACCCTGGTCAAGGACTCGTCGCTGGTCTCGGCCATCGGCCTCGCGGAGCTGGCGCTCGCGGCGCGCACCGTGGCCGGCGCCTACTCGCGCTACTGGGAGCCGTACCTCTTCATCTCGGCGATCTACCTCGTGATTACCCTGGTGCTTTCGGCATTCGCCAAGCGGCTCGAGGCGCCCTCTCACTTGCGCGGGCGATAGGTAGTTCCTCAGGCTGCGGCGTGCGCGCAACACGCACGATTCGTGCATGCGCTTGACCTTAGGATAGCCCCCGCCCCTGCGCCGCCAGAGCGCGGGAGACCCAGATCAACCCATCTGCGCTCTCAACGTCGAGGAGGACCACCGTGTCGAACAAAGCATTTGCGCCTGCGCTTCTGTCGGGACTCATCTCCGCCATCGCCTGGCCAGCGGCCCTCGCGCAGCAGGCCGCGACGCCGCCCGCTGCGGCGGCGTCGGCGCCGCGCACCGTGACGCTCGACCAGGTGATGGTCACGTCGCAGAAGCGCAAGGAAGACGTGCGCAAGGTGCCGCTGAGCGTGTCGGTGCTGTCGGGCGACACGATGCAGGCGAACCAGATCGGCGACGTGACGGACATCTCGCGCGAAGTCCCCAACCTGTCGTTTTCGAGCCAGGCCGGCTCCGGCCTGTCGACCTTGCAGATCCGCGGCGTCAGCTCGCAGGCCGGCTCGGCCACCGTCGCCGTCTACCTCGACGACGTGTCGCTGACCACGCGCAACCTGTACAGCCAGGGCACGGCCGAGATCCGCTTCTTCGACATCGACCGTGTCGAGGTGCTGCGCGGGCCGCAGGGCACGCTGTACGGCGCGAGCTCGCTGGGCGGCACGATCCGCTTCATCAGCCGCCAGCCCGATGTGGTGCGCTTCGGCGGCAGCGCGATGGCGCAGATCTCGAGCACCTCGCACGGCGGCATCAATCACAACCTCGAAGGTGTGTTGAACGTGCCGCTGGTGAAGGACAGCGTCGGCTTGCGCGTCGGCGTGCAGACCGGCCACAACAGCGGCTACATCGACCAGGTCGACGTCAACACGCTGGCGGTCACCAACAAGGGCATCAACAGCACCAACTGGGACGTGCTCAAGCTCGCGGTCAAGGCCCAACTCAACCCGGCCTGGACCGTCACGCCGGCGGTGTTCGCACAACGCTACAAGAGCAACGACATCGACGCCGCCTACCTCGCGGTCGGCGGCTACCAGTCGGCGAACGCGGGTGCGCCGCTGCAACTGTTCCAGACCAGCAAGATCGTGCGCGAGCCGGGCAAGGATTCATTGACCGTGCCGACGCTGACCGTCAACGGCGACGTCGGCTTCGGCGACGTGACCGGCATCCTGAGCGGCTACACGCGGCGCTTCAACCGGGTGCAGGACGGCACCAACATCAACTCGCCGTTCATCGGCTCGCAGGTCCTCAACGACGACCCGCTCGGCACGCTGGTCGGCTTCCTGCCTTCGGCCGTGCAGCTCAACAACACGATCGACCAGACCTCGCTCGAGCTGCGCATGCAGTCCAAGGACTATGACCCGAGCCGCGGGCCCTGGACCTGGGTCGGCGGCATCTACCTCGCGAAGACCAAGACCCAGGTCTACGACAACGAACCGATCTTCGGCATCAACGCGGCCTTCACTGCCGCCGGCAAGGACATCAACAACCCGGCCGACCTGGCGGGCACCTTTCCCGGCGCCTTCCTCGGCGACAGCTCGTACTACAGCGCGCGCCATTACTACGACAAGCAGAGCTCGCTGTTCGGCGAGCTGACCTACAACGCGACGCCGACGCTGCGCGCGATCGCCGGCCTGCGGGTGCTCAAAGCGTCGCAGCACTTCACCCGCGAAGGCGACTTCTACTATGCGGGCGGCCCGACGTCGGCGGTCATCGACAGCAGCGCCAACGCGGTCACGCCGCGGGTCGCAGTCAATTGGGAAATGACGCCGAGCACCACGCTGTTCGGCAACATCGCCAAGGGCTTCCGGCTCGGCGGCGCGAACCGCCCGATCCCCGACCCGTCGGTGAATCCGCTGGTCGGCAAGGATCTCAAGGATCTCGGCCTGCCTGACAAGCCGCCGGCATCGTTCGACCCGGACAGCTTGTGGAGCTACGAGATCGGCACCAAGTCGCAGCTGCTCGACAAGCGCCTCACGCTCAACGTCTCGGCCTTCTACATCGACTGGAAGAACATCCAGCAGAACATCACGCTGCCGCAATCGGGCTTCGACTTCGAAACCAACGTCGGGCGCGCCAACAGCTATGGCCTGGAGTTCGACGCGAAGCTGCGCGCCACCGATGCGCTGACCCTCACCGCCGCGCTCGGCCTGGTGCGCGCGGTGTTTGCCGAAGACACTCCGGCGCTCGGTTCCGACGCCAACGGCTTGAACGCACGCAAGGGCGACGCGATCCAGGGCGTGCCGAAGTACAACCTGGCGCTCGGCGTCGAGTACCGCTTCCACCCGATCGCCAGCGGCGATGCCTTCGTGCGCGCCAGCGGCAAGTGGGTCGGGCCCAGCCACGGCACCTTCGTGCGCTCGCAGACCGACTACCAGCGGCCCTCGTATTTCACCGCCGACGCGAGCACCGGGATGACCTTCGACCGCTGGGAGTTCTCGCTGTTCGTGAAGAACCTGTCCAACGTGAAGAAGGTGATCCAGCAGCCGTCGATCCAGTCGGTCAGCGAGGCGTACTACCTGCGCCCGCGCACGATCGGGGTGACGGGGTCGTACGACTTCTGAGCCTTCGACGAGTGGGTAGCGGCGTTCGCGGGTATGACGATTTCCCGGTCATCCCGGCGAACGCCGGGAACCACCGCTACAAGCCTGCGCTGTCAAAAAAGTAGCGCTTCAACCCCGCCAGAATCATCTCCACCGCCACGGCCGTCAGCACCAGCCCCATCAGCTTCTCGAGCGCCGACACCACCGAGTCGCCGAGCAGCTTGCGGATGCGATCGCACAGCATCAGCACCGCGCCCGACACCAGCATCGCGCAGGCGAGTGCCCCGACCCACTCGAACATGCGCCCGGGCTGGCGCGAGGCGAGCAGCAGCACGGTGGCCATCGCCGATGGCCCGGCGAGCAGCGGCACGGCGAGCGGGAAGATCAGCGGCTCCTTGCTGTCGGGCGTGCCATACACGCTGCCTTCGCTGCTGAAGATCATGCGGATCGCGACCATCAGCAAGATCACGCCGCCGGCCACCTCGAGCGAGCGCTCCGACAGGCGCATCACGCGCAGGAACGCGTCGCCGAAGAACATGAAGGCGAACAGCACGCCAAACGCGATCGTCACCTCGCGCACCGCCACGCGGCGCCGCCGCTCGGGCGCGACACCCCGCATGATCGGGATGAAGACCGGCAGGCTGCCGAGCGGGTCGAGCACGAGCAGCAGCAGGATGAAGGCGGAGAGAAAGCTGTGGTCCATCGGAGCGCGATTGTGCACGGCGCATCCGGACGGGGTTTCCACGCGTAGACCGGCAGCAGTGCCGCTCCAAAGATCTCGAAGTTCGAATTGACGAAGGGGATGCGTGTGAACAAGTGGCTGAAACGTTCGCTGATGGGTGCAATCACGATCGTCGTGCTGGGCGCGGCGGGACTGTCGCTGGGCGCCTATCTGGGCGACCGCAAGGCGCAGCGCCAGGTACAGGTGACGGTGAGCGCGGTGCCTGTGCCCAGCGACGCCGCGAGCCTCGAACGTGGACGCTACCTGTTCACCTCGCGCGGCTGTTCCGAGTGCCACGGCGCCAACGGCGCGGGGCGCGAGTTCATCAACGACGGCGGCAGCATGGTCGTGAAGTCGCCCAACATCAGCCCCGGTGCGGGCAGCGTGGTGGCGCGCTATTCAGCGCTCGATTGGGTGCGCACCATCCGCCACGGCGTCAAGCCGAACGGCCAACCGGTGTTCATCATGCCGAGCGAAGACTACAACCGCCTGACCGATGCCGACGTCGGCGCGCTGATCGCCTATGCAACGCAGCTGGCGCCGGCCAGCGGCGACGGCCTGGTCGCGAAACTGCCGGCGCTGGTGAAGACGCTGTACGCCGCCGGCCTGATCCGCGACGCCGCCGAACGCATCGACCACAGCCTGCCGCCGGCCACGCCGGTGCCGGTCGCGGTGTCGGCGCAGCACGGCGCCTACATCGCCAACATGTGCATCGGCTGCCACAACGAGCGCCTGTCGGGCGGCAAGATTCCCGGCGGACCGCCGGACTGGCCGCCGGCCGCGAACCTGACCCCCGGCGAAGGCAGCGCGATGCCGCGCTACGCCACTGCCGAGCAGTTCACCGCGATGCTTCGAACCGGCAAGCGCCCGGACGGCAGCGCGGTCAACAAGGCCATGCCGTTCGAATCGCTGGGCGCCCTGAACGACACCGATGCGCAGGCCTTGTACCTGCACCTGAAGGCGTTGCCCCCGGTCACGCTGGGCCAGCGCTGAGCCGCGTTTGCGCTTGCCCTGGCCCCGGCACTGCACTATGTTTGTCTGACACCCTCACTTTGAAGGAGATCGACATGCTCGGCGAAAAGATCGGTGAAAGCTCCGGCAAGGTGACTTCGCAAAGAGTGCTTCCCAACCCGGGCGGCGGGCCGAAGATGGAGACTTCGTTCCAGGGCGTCGGATCGATGCTGGGCGTCAACGAAACCGAGACCGCGACCTACACCGCGATGCTCCGGCCCGACGGCAGCTTGTACGGCGAAGGCCAGGGCATCGTGATGAGCAAGGAGGGCGACACGGCCACCTGGGTCGGCCAGGGCGTGGGCACCTTCAAGAAGGACGGCGCGATCAGCTATCGCGGCGCCATCTATGTGCAGTCGGCGTCGCCCAAGTGGGCTCGGCTGAACAGCCAGGCAGTGGTCTACGAGTACGAGGTCGATGCCCAGGGCAACACCCGGTCCCAGCTGTTCGAATGGAAATAGCGCGCCGCTAGTCCCCCATCACGATGCCTTCGCGGCGCGGGTCCGCGCCGCCGAACCAGCCGGGCTTGCCGTCCTTCGTGACACGCTGAATGCCTTGCAGCCCGCTGGTCTGGGTCATCAGCTTCACGTCGTGGCCGCGTGCCTTGAGCGCATCGATCAGGGCTGCCGAGGCGCGGCCTTCTTCGAGCTCGGTCGGCCCGTTGCGCGAGCCGAAGTTCGGCAGCGAGATTGCCTGCTGCACCGTCAAGCCCCAGTCGAGTGTGCCGACCAGCACCTTGCCGGTGTAGTTGATGATGGCCGAGCCGCCCGGTGAGCCCACGCTCATCAGCAGCGCGCCGCTCGCGCGATCGAAGACGAGCATCGGCGACATCGACGAGCGCGGCCGCTTGCCGCCTTCGACGCGGTTCGCCACCGGCACGCCGTTCTCGCTCGGCACGAACGAAAAGTCGGTCAGCTCGTTGTTGAGCAGGAAGCCGCGCACCATGATCTGCGCGCCGAACACGTTCTCGATCGTCGTCGTCATCGCGATCGTGTTGCCGTAGCCGTCGACCACCGAGACGTGCGAGGTCGACATCAGCTCCGGACTGCGGTCTTCGGCGCGTGCCACGGCCGGCTGCACCGGCACCCCGGGCTGGCCGCGGCCCATGCTGCGCTCGACTATCAGCGCCGCGCGTTCGCGCAGGTAGGCCGGGCTCAGCAGCGCCGCCGGGCTACCGCCCGGCAAGGGCACGAAGTCGGTGTCGGCCACGTAGCGGTCGCGGTCCGCATAGGCCAGCCGGCCGGCCTCGCTGAACAGGTGAACCGCTTCGGCACTGGGCTCGAGGCCGAAGCTCGCGGGCACCGGCTTGGCCGCGGCGATGTTCTTCTGCGCCAGCATGCCCAGCATCTGGCCCAACGCAATGGTGCCCGACGACGGTGGCGGCATGCCGCACAGCTTCCAGGCCTTGTAGTCGAAACACAGCGGCTCGCGCAGCTTGGCGCGGTAGCCGGCGATGTCGGCTTCGGTCAACAGGCCGGGGTTGCTCGGATGGCTGCGTACCTTGGCGGCGATCTCGCGTGCCACCGGGCCTTCGTAGAACGCAATCGGCCCGCGCTCGGCCACCTCCCGCAGCGTGGCGGCCAGTTCGGGGTTGCGCAGCACGGCACCGATGGGCTTCGGCGCGCCGCTGGCTTGGAAGAAACAGGCGGCCGCTGCCGGGTCCTTGCGCAGGCTGAGGGCCTCGTCGTCGTTCAGCAGCGCGAACAGGCGCGGGCTGATCAGAAAGCCTTGCTCGGCGAGCTCGATCGCCGGCTGAAACAGCGCCTTCCAGGGCAGCTTGCCGTGTTCCTTGTGCGCCAGCTCGAGCACTCGCAGGACACCCGGCACACCGACCGCGCGGCCGCCCACGACGCCGTCCACGAATGCCATCGGCCGGCCGCCTTTCATGAAGAGCTCGGGCGTGGCCGCGGCGGGTGCGGTCTCGCGGCCGTCGTAGGCCTGCACCTTGCTGCCGTCGTGATGGACCAGGAACAAACCGCCCCCGATCCCCGAGGACTGCGGCTCGACGAGGTTCAGCACCATCTGCACCGCGATCGCGGCGTCGACGGCGCTGCCGCCCGACTTCAGCACCTGATAGCCGGCCTCGGTGGCAAGCGGGTTGGCCGCCGCGACCATGAACTTGTGGGCCGACCAGCCGGGCTTGTCGGCGTAGCCGCTGGACGCTTCCGGAGCGTGCAGGACCGGATCCGCAAGGCGCTCGCGGTCGACGCGGGGCGCGGTCGTGCACGCGGCGAGCAGCGCCGCGACCATCGGCGCAAAGGCAGCGCGGAACCGGGGTTTCATTCCGCGGCCTTGACGATCGTGTGCATGACACGCTGCGGGAACGGGATTTCCACGCCCTCGCGGTTCAACACATCGAGCACCGCCAGATTGACTTCGGACTTGACGTTGCCGCTGCCGTTTTCCGGGTCGCGGATCCAGAACTGCAGCGCGAGGTTCATGCCGTCGGCCTCGAACGCGCTCAGCTGCACGCCCGGCCCCGGCTCGGCCAGCACCCGCCGCACCTGGCGCATCGCTGCTTCGAGCTTGGGCTGCAGCGCGCGCACGTCGGTGCCGTAGGCCACCTGCACCGTGCTCGAGATCAGCACCCGCGGGTCGGCGAGCGACGAGTTCTCGACCCGCGAGGTGATCAGCATCTCGTTGGGCACGATGGCCTCGCGCCCGCCGAGCGAGCGGATCACCGTGTAGCGGGTGCGGATGTCGGTGACGCGGCCTTCGAAGCCGTCGACCTTGACCATGTCGCCGATGCGCAAGCTGCGCTCGGCCAGGATCACGAAGCCGCTGACGTAGTTGGCCGCGATCTTCTGCAGGCCGAAACCCAGGCCCACGCCGAGCGCGCCGCCGAGCACGCTCAATGCGGTGAGGTCGATGCCGGCCGCCGACAGCGCGAGCAGCAGCCCGATGAACAGCAGCAGCGCGCGCGTCGCGCTGGCGGCGATCTTGCGCAGCGACAGGTTGCTGGTGGCCGCGCCCTTGATGAGGTGCGCCTCGATCACCGCCGACAGCCACAGCGCGAGCACCAGCACGACGATCGCCGACAGCGAGCCCTCGACGATGTTGCGCAGCGAGATGCGCGCGCTGCCGAGCTTCCAGCTCACGTTGTCGAGCTCTTCCATCACCACCGGCAGCACGCCGGTGACCCACAGCACGACGCCGATCCAGGCCAGCCACGACACCGTGCGTTCGATGACGCGCATCGCACGCGAGCTCGGAAACGCCGCCGTCAGCACCCGCACCGTCAGGCGGATCACGACCAGCGACATCAGCACCGGGATCAGCAGCTTGAACAGCGCCAGCGGCACGCCCCACAGCGGCAGCAGCGCACGCGCGGCGAAGGCGAGCAGCAGTGCAAGCACCGGGAACAGCACGCCGTCGATAACCTGGCGGCCGAACAGCACCGACATCGGCTTGGCCTGGGTGCCGCGCAGCAGCCGCACGACCAGCCAGGCCAGCGCCAGGCAGACCAGCGCGGCGCCGAGCTCGGTGCCGACGCTGGGGTGGACGAGCGAGTCGGCGAGGTCGCGAAGTTCGGTGGCGGTCAGCGGTCGGGACATGGGCGATGGGGTCTGAAGGGGTGACGAAGCGCAGACGCCGTCATCCCGGCGAACGCCGGGATCCACTGCTTGGATGCCAGCGGCGTTCAACCGGCACGCTTGCCTCGACGAGTGGATACCGGCGTGCGCCGGTATGACGGCTCATGCCGCCATGATGCCTCAGCGCCGCCACTCCGAAACGCCGTGCGATGCGCGCCCCTCATTTGCAACGCAACGGAAAAGTGGTGGCAAAGCATGTTGGTGAGGTCTATAAAACTGGTGCGACGCCAAGAATCGCCAAACAACCGGAGACTCGCCATGACCTTCGCAAGACGCGCCCTGCCGCTGGCCGCTGCCCTCGCCTTCTCGCTGATGCCGCTGTACGCCACGGCCGACGGCGTGAGCGTGAAGTTCGATCTGTCCGACCCGGCCGCAAGCCCGTTCCCGAGCGACCGCTTCACGGTGCGCGACTGGTCGAACAACACCTTCCGCCGGGTCAAGCTGCCCAAGCCCGACTGCGCCGTGCGCCCCAGCGACTGTGCCGACATCGACGTCATCAACACGCTCGACGGCTTCTCGACCCAGCCGCGCATCACGGTGCCGTTCACCGGCGACATCGACCCGGCCAGCGTCAACAGCAGCACGGTGTTCCTCGTCAACCTGGGCGACACGCTGAGCCTGCTCGGCTTCGGCCACAAGGTCGGCATCAACCAGGTGGTCTGGGACCCGGCGACCAAGACACTCGCGTTCGAATCCGACGAGCTCCTGAACCAGCATTCGCGCTACGTGCTGATCGTGACCGACGGCGTGCGCGACGCCACCGGCAAACGCATCAAGCCCGGCCGTTTCGACGATGACGACGATGCCCGCGGGCCGCGCAACTTCGCGGACCTCGCCGACCTCGGCGAATACCGGCGCGACCTGCGCGATGCGGCGCGCATGCACCACGGCCGGCCCGACAAGGTGGTCGCGGCCACGCTGTTCACGACCCAGAGCATCAGCGCCGACCTGGCCAAGATCGCGCGCCAGATCAAGCACTCGACACCGACGCAGGCCAACTTCGTGGTCGGCAACCCCGGCCCGAGCCCGGTGCGCGCGGTGTTCCCGGTGGCGGGCTTGAGCGCGATCCAGTTCGACCGCCAGATCGGCACGGCGCCGACTTTCGCCGCGCCGGCTTTCCTGCCGACGCCCCTGCTCGGCGTGGTGCCGGGCGCGGTCGCGCAGGTCGCCTACGGGAAGTTCCGCTCGCCCGACTATGAAACCGCTGCGAAGTACATCCCGGCCACCGGCACCCTGTCGGGCCAACCGCAGGTGCAGGGCAGCAACGAGCTGACGCTGCAGCTCTTCGTGCCGGCCGGTGCCAAGCCCGCGGGCGGCTGGCCGGTGGCGATCTTCGGCCATGGCTTCGGCGACAGCATCTACGGCGCGCCGTGGACGGTGGCGTCGGTGCTGGCGTCGCAAGGCATCGCGACCGTCTCGATCAACGTCGTGGGCCACGGCGGCGGGCCGCTCGGCACGCTGACGGTTCTGCGCGCGGGCATGCCACCGGTGCTGGTCAACGCCGGCGGACGCGGCATCGACCAGGACGGCAACGGCAGCATCGACAGCACCGAAGGCTCGAGCGCGGCGCCGCCGCGCACCGTCCTCGGCAGCCGCGACGGGCTGCGCCAGACGGTGGTCGACATCATGCAGCTGGTGCGCGAAATCGAGGTCGGCGTCGACATCGACGGCGACGGCCAGGCCGACCTCGACGCCGCGCGCATCTACTACGCCGGGCAGTCCTTCGGCGGCATCTACGGCACCATCCTGCTGGGGGTCGAACCGCACATCCAGGCCGGTGTTCCCAACGTGGCGGGCGGCTCGATCACCGAGGTGGCGCGGCTTGGCGGGTTCCGACCGCTGGTCGGCATTTCACTGGCCACGCGCGTGCCGTCGCTGATCAACCTCAGCGGCATCGACTTCAACGAGAACATCCCGCTGCGCAACCTGCCACCGGTGACCAACAACGTGCCCGGCGCGATGGCTATCGCCCAGGCGCTCGACCGCTTCGAATGGGCGCAGCAGGCCGGCAACCCGGTGGCCTACGCGCCCTTCATCCGCAAGCAGCCGCTGCAAGGCAACGTGGCCAAGCCGGTGATCTTCCAGTTCGCCAAGGGGGACAAGACCGTACCCAATCCCACCACCACGGCGATCCTGCGCGCCGGCGACTTCAGCGACCGCGCCACGTACTACCGCAACGACCTGGCGTTCGCGGCCAACCCGGCGGTGCCGAAGAACCCGCACACCTTCCTGACCAACATCTTCCTGCCGGCGGTGCAGGGCGTCGCGTTCGGCGCGCAACTGCAGATCGCGACCTTCTTCGCGACGCAGGGCGTGACGACGCTCGACCCGGACGGCGCCGGGCCGCTGTTCGAAGTACCGATCGCCGGGCCGCTGCCGGAGACCCTGAGCTTCATTCCGTGATCGCGCTGATGAACCGGTCGCCGCGCAGCCGCTCGGGCTGCGCGGCGAAGAAGCGCAGCTCGATGCTGGTGCGGTCGTGTGTCATCGCCGGCGTGACATGGGTGCGGTGCAGCGTGTCGCCACGCAGCAGCAAGGCGTCGCCGGCGCGCATCGCCGGGCGTTGAAAGGTCGCGGGTGCGAAGGACGCGCGAACCCGTTCCTCGGTGAGATCCGACGGGGCGAGCAGGCGGGCGATCGGCGCGTCGACCCACTCGAGGCCGGGCGCGTCGACCCCACACGCCGTCAGCGCGATCCAGCAGGTCAGCATCTCGAGCAGCGCATCCGCCGGCAGCGCCGCGCCGGCGTGCGCCGCGAAGTCGAAGTTCAAGGCGCCGTCCTGATGCCAGCTGTGCGCCGCGTGCGGCGGCGGCGCGTTGCGCGGCGCGTATTGGCGGCGCACCCAGCACTGGTCGAGGTCGCAGGCCAGATGGGCGCCGAGCCGGCGCCGCAACTCGCCGCGCACGAGCGCGCGCAACAACACGTCGAGATCGATCTGCGCGACCCCACGCAAGCGCTGCGATGAACTGTGCAGCGAGAAGTCAGGGTCGTCGCGCAAGCGGTCGGCGTCGGCGTAGCGCCGCTCGATCAGGCTCAGCCATTGTGCGCAGACTTCGGGCTCGACCACGCCCTTCAGCAGCACCTCAAGTGAGCCCCGCGAGCACGCGCAGATGCACCGCCACGCTGCGCGCCAGCGCGCCGAACGCGTAGCCGCCTTCGAGGCACGACACGATGCGGCCCTTGGCATGCCGGTCGGCCACGCCCTTGACCCGGCGGGTGATCCATTCGTAGTCGGCTTCGAGCAGCCCGAGCTGGCCGAGCTCGTCGTCGCGGTGCGCGTCGAAGCCGGCCGAAATGAACAGCATCTGCGGGCGGAACGCTTCGAGCCGAGGCATCCACATCGCTTCGATCATTTCGCGCACCTCGGGGCCGCGGGTGTAGGGCGGCACCGGCACGTTGACCATGTTGGTGCCCTTGGGCACCCCGCCGCAGAACGGGTACAGCGGGTGCTGGAAGATGCTCACCATCAACACCCGCTCGTCGCCGGCGATGATGTCTTCGGTGCCGTTGCCGTGGTGCACGTCGAAGTCGACGATCGCCACTCGCTGCAGGCCGCGCACGTCGAGCGCGTGGCGCGCCGCGATCACGACGTTGTTGAAGAAACAAAAGCCCATCGCGGTGTCGCGCGTCGCGTGGTGGCCGGGCGGGCGGACGGCGCAGAACGCGTTCTCGATCTCGCCGTCGAGCACCGCGTCGGTCGCGGCCACCGCGGCGCCGGCGGCACGCAGTACGGCGCGCCAGGTACCGGGGCCGGCGGTGGTGTCGGGGTCGAGGGCACGCGGCACGCCGCTCGCGCTGACCTGCTCGAGCAGGTCTTTCAATTCGGCGACATAGCCGCTCGTGTGGGCGAGCTCGACGTCGGCCAGCTTGACGCTGGGCGCCTCGCGCATTTGCAGCGCCACGTCGAGGCCGGTGGCTATCAGCTGGTCGGCGATCGCGTCGAGCCGCTGCGGGCACTCGGGGTGGCCGCTCCCCATGTCGTGCAGACGGCAATCGGGGTGGCTGTAGAACGCGGTGGGCAGGGTCATAGCGTGCAGTCTGTCCGGCTCGCGGCGCCCGTCAAGTCCGGCGCCGGGCTTACATCGTCCGGCACAGGGTTTTTTGGGTTATGGTGAACCGCATGGCCTCAACGTTGACCACCCAGCTCACCCGCCTCGTCGACCAGATTAGCACGATCATCGTCGGAAAACGGCCCCAGATCGAAGACTGCGTGGCCTGCCTGCTGGCCGGCGGCCACCTGCTGATCGAAGACGTTCCCGGCGTCGGCAAGACCACGCTCGCGCATGCCCTCGCGGTCTCGCTGGGGCTGCGCTTTTCGCGCATCCAGTTCACCGCCGACCTGATGCCGTCGGACCTGGTCGGCGTCAGCGTCTACGAGCGCAGCAAGGAGGCCTTCGTGTTCCACCCCGGCCCGGTGTTCGCGCAGGTGCTGCTCGCCGACGAGATCAACCGCGCCGGGCCCAAGACCCAAAGCGCGCTGCTCGAGGCGATGGAAGAGCAGCAGGTCACCGTCGAAGGCGAAACCCGCGCGCTGCCGAAGCCGTTTTTCGTCATCGCGACGCAGAACCCGACCGACCAGCTCGGCACCTACCCGCTGCCCGAATCGCAGCTCGACCGCTTCCTGATGTGCATCACGCTCGGTTACCCCGACCGCGCCAGCGAACGTGCGCTGCTGTCGGGCCACGACCGGCGCGAGGCGATCCACGGGCTGCGTCCGCTGATGTCGACCGAGCAGCTGATGAGCGCGCAAAGGGCGGTGCTCTCGGTGCATGCGTCCGAATCGCTGCTCGACTACCTCCAGGCGCTGATCGCGGCGACCCGTTCGGGCGCCTGGTTCGTCGAGGGTCTGAGCCCGCGCGCCGGCATCGCGGTGCTGCGCGCGGCCAAGGCGCGTGCGCTGCTCGGTGAGCGCGACTACGTGGCGCCCGACGACATCCAGGCGATCCTCCCGCAGGCCGCCGCGCACCGCTTGATGCCGGTCGCCGGCGCCGGGCGCGGCCGAGTCGACCAGGTGCGCGCGATGGTCGCGGCGGTGCCCCTTCCTTGACGAGAAGTGCGATGCGTGCTGCCGATGTGCTGACGCTGCCGCTGCGGCCGTTCGGCTTCATCGGCGCGCAGGTGCGCAAGCGCTTCCGCGCCTGGTGGCAGGCGCGCCTGCGCCGCACCGACACGCTGCTGCTGACCCAGCGCAACATCTACATCGTGCCGACCAAGGCCGGCTTCCTGTTCGCCGCCACGCTGCTGACGCTGCTGGTCGCGTCGATCAACTACCAGCTCAACCTCGGCTTCGTGCTGACGTTTCTGCTGGCCGGCAGCGGCGCCGTCTCGATGCACCTGACGCACAACACGCTGCGTGGCCTGACCCTGCACCTGAAACCCTGCAGCCCCGTGTTCGCCGGCGACGCGGCGCAGCTCGAAGCGGTGCTCACGAGCCCCGGCAGCGCGCGCCACGGCATCGGCATGAAGGTCGAATCGGCAGCCGGCAGCACGCTGACCTGGGTCGACGTTCCGGCCGGCGGCCAGGCCAGCGCGCACCTGAGCTTCGTGCCCGCCACCCGCGGCCTGCACGAGCTGCCGACGCTCAGCGCCGAAACGCGTTTTCCGCTCGGCCTGTTCCGCGCCTGGACGGTGTGGCGTCCGGCCAGCCAGGTGCTGGCCTACCCGCAGCCCGAGCGGCCGAGCGCGCCGCTGCCCGCGGCCCGTGCCGCTGCCGGCGGTGCGTCGCAGTCGCGCCGCACCCAGGGCAGCGAGACCGAGGGCATCCGCGCCTACCGGCGCGGCGACCCGCTGAAGATGGTGGTCTGGAAGAAGGCCGCCAAGGCGCTGGAAACCGGCGGCGAGCTGGTCAGCCGCGACACCAGCGCGTCGGCCCACCAGGAGCTGTGGCTCGACTGGCAACTCGGCGGCTCGCTCGCCAGCGAAGGGCGCCTGTCGCGCCTGTGCGCCTGGGTGCTGGCGGCGGATCGCGCGGGCGTGCGCTTCGGCCTGCGCCTGCCCGGCGTCGAGATCCAACCCGGCGAAGGGGACGGACATCGCCGCAACTGCCTGGAGAGCCTGGCGCTGTGGCACTGACCGCGGTCACCTTCTCGAACTGGCGCCACCTGCCGCGCGACGCGCGCGACACGCTGTTCCTGCTCGGCGTGATCGCCTGGACCGTCGTGCCGCACCTGTCGCACCTGCCGCTGTGGTGCAGCCTGCTGACGGGCGTGGTGCTGCTGTGGCGCGCCAGCCTCGCACTCAGCAATCGCCCGCTGCCTAGCCGCTGGGTGCTGGTGGGCATGTTGCTGATGGCCGCGGCGCTCACGCTGTGGTCGTACCGGACCCTGCTCGGCAAGGAAGCCGGGGTCACGATGGCGGTGGTGCTGATGGCCTTGAAGACCCTCGAGCTGCGGGCACGGCGCGACGCCTTCGTCGTGTTCTTCCTCGGCTTCTTCCTGATCCTGACCCACTTCCTGTATTCGCAGTCGCTGCCGGTCGCGGCGGCGATGCTGGTGTCGGTGTGGGGGCTGTTGACCTCGCTGGTGCTGGCGCACATGCCGGTCGGCCAGCCGGGGCTGCGCCAGGCCGCCGCACTGGCCGCGCGCACTGCCTTGCTCGGCGCGCCGATCATGGCGCTGATGTTCGTGCTGTTCCCGCGGGTCGGCCCGCTGTGGGGCGTGCCGCAGGACGGTGCCTGGGCGACCGGCCTGTCGAACACGATGCACATGGGCTCGGTGGCCGAGCTGGCGCAGGACGACAGCGTCGCACTGCGCGTGAAGTTCAGCGGCCCGGCGCCGGCGCCCGAGGTGATGTACTTCCGCGGCCCGGTGCTGTCGCGCTTCGACGGGCGGGAATGGAAGCCCGCACCTGCCATTGCGCGTTTTGGGGTGCCGCTGGGCACCGAACTGCGAGTGCACGGTGCCGCGGTGCACTACGAGATGACGCTCGAGCCGCTGCGCCTGTCGGTGCTGCCGCTGCTCGAAGCCGCTGCCAGCGCGCCCGGGGTCGAGGGCTACCGCGTGACACCGCGCGACGACCTGCAGTGGGTCACCGAGCGGCCGCTGTTCGAGCGCCTGCGCTTCGAGGCTGACGCGTTCCTCGACTTTCGTCACGGACCGCTGCGCCTCGAGGGGAGCTTGAGCGAACAGCTCGAACTGCCGCCGAGCTTCAACCCGCGCACGCTCGAATGGGCCGCCGCGCTGCGCCAGCGCCACCCGCAAAGCGATGCGCGGGGGCTCGCGCTCGCGGTGCTCGGTCATATTCGAAGCGGTGGCTACAGCTACACCCTGACCCCCGGCACCTACGGCGAGACCGACCCGCGCGCTGCGATCGACGAGTTCTGGCTCGATCGCAAGCAGGGCTTCTGCGAGCACTTCGCCGCCGGCTTCGTCGTCGTGATGCGCGCGATGGGCGTGCCGGCCCGCGTCGTCACCGGCTACCAGGGCACCGACCCGCTGCCGGTCGACGGCTACTACGTGGTGCGCCAGAGCTCGGCGCATGCCTGGGCCGAATACTGGCAGGCCGGGGTCGGCTGGCAGCGCGCCGACCCGACGGCGGCAGTCGCGCCCGAGCGCATCCTGCGCAGCCGCAACCTGCCGCCGCGGCCGGGCCTGGTCGCGGGGGCGCTCGCCAGCATGAGCCCGGAGCTGCTGGCCAGCCTGCGCATCAACTGGGAAGCGATCAACAACCGCTGGAACCAGTGGGTGCTGAGTTATTCGCGCGGCCAGCAGCTGGACCTGCTGAAGAACTTCGGCTTCCAGTCGCCCGACTGGACCGACCTGGCGATGCTGATGATCGTGGCGCTGATCGTGCTGGCCACAGCTGGCGCCGGCTGGGCCTGGTGGGACCGCAGCCGGGTCGACCCGTGGGTGCGACAGATGGACAGCGTGCGGCGCTGGCTGACGCGGCTGGGCATCGACGCCGGCGCGCACGACCCGCCGCGCGCACTGGCGCAGCGCGTGCAGTCGCGCTTCGGCGACGCCGGCGAGGCGCTGGCGCAGATGCTGCACGGCATCGACCGCGCCCGCTACGGCCGTGCCGGCGCGGCCCGGCCCGACGCCGCGCTGACGCGGCGATTCGCGAGCGTGGCACGCCAAATGCTGCGGACTCGATAATCGCCGGCTTTGTGTTCACAACGCCACTCATGAGATATCGCCAAAATGTTGTTGTTGTCGCCGCGTGTTGCGCCGCGTGGCTGGCGCTGGCGCTGGCGCCGTCTGACACGCTGGCGAAGACGAAGAAGAAGGCACCCGCGGTCGTCCGTGCCGACGATGCGCCCGAGGCCGTGATCTACGGGACTCGCGACGACGTGATGCGCTTCGGCGCCGAGCTGGCCGAGCGGCGCGGGCTGGATGTGGCGTGGGTGCAGGCGGCGCTGGCCGAATCGAAGTACATCCCGAGTGTCGTGAAGTACATCATGCCGCCGCCGGCCGGCACCGCGAAGAACTGGGCGCTTTATCGCAGCCGCTTCATCGAGCCGATCCGCATCCGCGCCGGCCTCGCGTTCTGGAACGCCAACGAGGCGTGGCTGAAACTGGTCGAGCAGCGCTACGGTGTACCGGCAGAAGTGATAGTCGGCGTGGTCGGCGTCGAGACGATCTACGGCCGCCACATGGGCAACTTCCGCGTCATCGATGCGCTCGCGACGCTGTCGTTCGACTTCCCCACCGGCCGGCGCGACCGCAGCGCATTCTTTCGCGACGAGCTCGAGAGCCTGTTCGTTCTGAGCCACAACGAACACACGAGCCCGCTCGCGCTCAAGGGCAGCTACGCCGGCGCGATCGGCATGCCGCAGTTCATGCCGTCGAGCGTGGCAGCGCATGCGGTCGACCTCGACGGCGATGGCCACATCGACCTGCAGCACAGCAGCGCCGACGTGATCGGCAGCGTCGCGAACTTTCTGGCGAAGGCGGGCTGGCTGCGCGGCTTGCCGGCGTATTTCGATGTCGATGTCCCGGTCGATGCGGGCGCACGCGCCGAGTTGCTGATGCCCGACATCGTGCCGCTGTTCAGTCCCAAGGAGTTCGCCGATCGCGGCGCCAGGCTGGGGCCGAGCGCGCTGGCGATCGACGGCAAGCTTGCGTTGATCGAGCTGCAGAACGGCGATGCCGCGCCGAGCTACGTCGCCGGCACGACCAACTTCTACGCGATCACGCGCTACAACTGGTCGAGCTACTACGCGATGGCGGTCCTCGCGTTGGGCGAGGCGGTGAAGCAGCGCCGCTGAGGGGCGCGCGATATTGCTCCCTCTCCCCCCGGGAGAGGGTTGGGGTGAGGGCCGCTCCCGCGGCGTCAACCCTTATCCCAGGGCATCGATCGCTTCAAGGTGCGATGCAGCCGCTCATTCGGCTGCGGCGAAGCATCCAGGCGCGCAAGAAACGCGGCGTACGCCTTGCTGCCGACACAGAGCAGCACGCGGTCGAGCAAAGTCTCTTCGGCGGCACGGTGCGCGGCTTCCAGGACGAAGTCTGGCGACGCCTTGCCACTCGCCAGCGCGGCGCGGTCGATCAGTTTGCGCTCCGACGCGGACATGCGAAGGACGAAAGTCTCGCGGCGCGCACGTGTGCTGGTAGCCATGCTGATTCGGATCGTCGTGTGAAGTGCAGAGCAACCCGTCGCAACGCGACGAGCCTTGTTCAACTAGGAAGCAATCCTGCAGACCGAGGGAGTTGTCACCGACCCCCTCAGTTCGGAACCGGTGCGAGCATCAGCGCGGTGATTGCGATGACCACGGCGAAGATGAGCCAAACCAGTGAAGGCCAACTGCTCCGCACGACTCCCGTTTCGAAACGATGATCCGATTGCGCCATGTCGCTTCTCCAGCCGACCCGTCGAACATTCGGCGGTTCAACTGGACATACGAAGCGGCGAGGCGGAACAGGACAAAGGGGTGGACGACCCCAGGGTTATCGTTTCAGCCTGGGGCCCCGGGACTCGACGAAGTCAAGCCATCCCCAACACACTCCACCAGTCCCGCCCCCCGTGAAGTACGCGCACGATCGACACACCGTCAGGACGGGGCAAGTAGAAAACCAGGTGGTTGTCGAAGTCCTTCACGCGCCACTTGCGCATGCCCGCCAGTTCGGAGTGACGCAGCGTCAGCGGCGCCCCGATCATGGGCTGGCCAGCCAGTTCATTGAAGCTTGCTTCGGCGTTTGTCAGAAACCGCTCGGCGGTGTCCAGCCCCGCGTGTTCAGCCAGGTAGACGAAGTGCTCCAGCAAGTCGCGCCTGGCTGCGGCGCGCTGCCAAACTTTCGGCATCAGCGCCGCTTCTTTCGTGCTTCGAGCCGCGTCAATGCTTCCTTGCGCAGGGCCTTCCAGTCCGCGGGTGTCAGCTCACTCTCGGCGCTGTTCAGCCCTTCCAACAGCTTCGCTTCCAACTGTTCGTCGGCTTTGCGCTTTTCGTCGGCGCGGATCAGCTCGCGCACGTATTCGCTGGCGCTGCTGTAGCGCCCTTGGGCAATCTGGCCATCCACGAACTGCTTCAAGGGGTCGGGCAGCGAAATGTTCATGCTTTGCATGGGTCACATCCTTTCCCGAGCAGGGTGCCACAGGTGGCATCAAATGGCAAGAACTGCCATTCCGTTGTCGGGCGGTGATGCGCGGAAGCGCGTCGTTCCAACCGCGTCGTTATGTGTTGGGAAAGTTACGCCGGCTGGTGCAACGCCTCGCGCAAGCTGTAAGAGTTGACAGTTGCGACGTTGTGCCTGCGCGGATGGAATGGCGGCGCATGCAAATGCATGCGCAACATCCATCAAGGAGATTCAAATGCCCGAACAGAACACCCCGGTTGTCCCTCAACAGGAGCCCAAGATGTCGTCCGTTCCAGTGCCGCTCGAGCCGAGCCTGCTGCGTCACGTCGGTGGCGGCTTAGGTGCCCCCCACGGCGGCGAACTCTGGTGACCAGCTTGCCGTCATTCGAAGCAAAGGTGTCGACCACCAACCCGTCGCTCGCCGGCTGCTGAGCACCGAGTGGAACGGGCGCGTGAGCGCGCCCGTTCCACAGGCCTATCGCTGCGACGTGCCCGCAGCGAGAGACTTCTTCAGTTGGGAGACCACGGCGACGGCCACGATGACGCCCGCCACCGCACCGCCAGCGAATCCACCGACGACGGCCACCGACCAGAGTTCTCCGCCCTGCGGGCCTCCAATATCTGGCGCCGAAGCAGAACTCGCCGGCGAAGACGCCGACACTTGTGCGTAGGCACTCGTTGCGGTGGACAACACCAGCGTTGCACCCGCCAGCTTGATTTCTCGATTCATCAATCACTCCTTGTTTGTCAGCTGAAAAAGTCGAACCTGGCGTCGCTGAGAGCGCCCTGGCCTGAGGGTGGATGCGATACTGGCGCGACTCCGTGGCCGCCGGTCGAGGCGCTGCGGAGACGGTCTTGCAGGCGCAGCACGCGCGCGTATGTCGGGGAGTCCTCACCGAGCGACTGGCGCAGTGTAGGCTCGGCGCGTGTCACGACAGACATTGCGTCTGCGTAACGGCCCAGCGCCTCGAAAGCGAGCGCGCTGTTGAGCGAGAAAAGCAAGGTGGCGGGATGTTGCGGACCCAGCGCTTCCGAGAAATCCTGTTGTCCCTGTTGCAGCCACTCAAGAGCCTGGCCAGCGTTCTGGTCATGGAGCAGCACCACACCAGTCAGCGACTTCGCCACCGCAGTCAACAGCGTAGCAGGCGTCGCGCCATCGCTGCGCCGCTGAATCGCCCGGGCCCGCTCGATCAGGGGTTTCGCCTCAGCCGGCTTGCCGTCCCGCAGATGAGCCTCGGCGACTATCAGCAGCGCCCTCACCTTGACGACTGTGTTGAGTCGAACACTGGAATCCGACTCACCCAGATCCTGCACCCGCTTCAGCAATCCTTGTCGTTGCGCCGGCGGCCCGAGCGCCGACGCCATCCTGAACCACTCCAGCAAAGCCTCGGCTTGCATAGCTGGCGCCGTGGCATCTTGCGCAAACGCTTCGACAAGAACGAGATCCTGCCGAGCGCGGTCCGGTGCACCGAGCAGCAGCAGCGCGCGCATCTTGCTCAACAGCAGCCTCTTGCAAGGTTCGGCATTCGGGCCGGCCACGGCGGCGCAGCGTGGTAAGGCAGACGAGACATAGACCAGAGCCTCGCCATAACGGCCGGCGTGGTGCAACAAAAGCGCGCGTTCCATCAGGATGTCGGCCGAATCTCTGGCAGGCATCCCCGCTGTCTTCGCCGCGACGTCTTCGATCTCGCGCTGTAGGGCCAGGGCACCATCGAAGTTCCGCAACTGCCGTTCCGCGTAAACCAAGCCTCTCAAGGCGTCGATGGACTTCAGATGATGAGGCCCGAACGCGCGGAGCGCCTCTCTGTGACTTTCCTGGAACAGAAGTCGTGCGCGCGGTGCGTCTCCTTGCAGGTAGGCAACCCATCCTTCGACCTCGCTGAGACGGGCATTGACTTCGGCGTCGTCAGCAGGACGGTTGCGCACACCCTTCACTTGCAGCAGCAATTCGGTGGCCAGCTTCAGGTTACCCATCCGCATCGCACTATCCGCCTGGTCCATCCGAGCGAGCATCGCGTAGCGCGGCATCCTGAGGTCCGCGTAGATGCGTGCTGCATCGGCAAAGGTCGCCTCCGCATGCACGTATTCGCCCATGCTCACCTGGATGGCCCCGATGCCCTGCAACAACTCCGCCTGCAATCGCGGCTGGCCAGCCAGCCGCGTCGCCAGATCCTTGCGACCCGTTTCAAGCAACTCCCGCGCCGTGATGTTGGCCCCGCGCGACTTCTCCTGGTCGGCGCGCTTGAAGAGGTCGAGCATGAAGTCGCGCGACGCCGTCGCACGCGCAGAGTCTTGCCTCGCCTGCAGCCCGAGCACCACGGCCACAGTCGCAACCCCCGCCAGCGACATCACCGCCGCGACCCCCAGCCCCACACCCCAACGATGCCGCGACGCAAACTTGCCGAAGCGGTACCACGCGCTCGGCGCACGCGCCAACACCGCTTCACCCGTGAGCCAGCGATCCACATCGGCCAGCACCGCATCCACCGACGAGTACCGCGACGACGTCTGCTTGCCCAGGCAACGCAGCGCAATCGCATCGAGTTCCGGCGATAGCGCACGCCGCAGCGCCTTCACGCTCACGCCGCGCAGCCGTGCCGCTTCTTCGCTCAACCCACGCCGTCCCGGCACACGCGGTTCGACTTCCATGATCGCGTGTTCGAGCTGGGCCGGCGAATCGACCTTCAGCTCGTACGGCCGCTCGCCGCACAGCAGCTCGTAAAACACCACGCCCAGCGAGTACACGTCGCACGCCGTCGTCAGCGCTTGCCCCGCAAGCTGCTCCGGACTCGCATAGCGCGGCGTCAACGAACGCCCGCCCTCGCGCGTCAGCTCGGTCTCGGGCATCGCGCCGCCCTCGACCTCGAGCAGCTTGGCGATGCCGAAGTCGAGCAGCCTCACCTCGCCCTGCGCCGTGACCAGGATGTTGGCCGGCTTCAGGTCGCGGTGGATGACCAGGTTGGCGTGTGCGTGCTGCACCGCGAGCAGCACCTGCCTGAACAGCCGCACCCGCTCGCGCAAGCTCAGCCGGCGTGCATCGCAGAACGACGAGATCGGCTCGCCTTCGACGTACTCGAGCGCCAGCCAGGCCTGGCCTTCATTCGTGACGCCGGCGTCGAACAGCCCGGCGATGTTGGGGTGGCGCAGCGACGCGAGGATGTCGCGTTCGCGGTCGAAGCGCAGCGCGAACGACTCGCGCCCGGGCCGCGGGTACGGCAGCTTGATCGCGACCTGGCGCTTGAACGCACCGTCGTCGCGCTCGGCCAGCCACACCTCGGCCATGCCGCCTTCGCCGAGCGCGCGCACCAGCCGGTACGGGCCCACCTTGCTGCCGGCTGCCCAGTCGGTGCCGGCACGTTTGTCGGCCGGCGCCAGCTTGGGCATCGTGGCCAGGAAGTCATTGGTTTCAAGATGTGCCCGCGCGTCGAGCATGCTCTTGAGCTGCGCCAGCAGCGGATGGCCCTCGCGCTCGAGCCGCGCCAGCAGCGCGGCAAGCTGGTCCGCGCTCAGCTCGTCGGCCTCTTCATAGAGCGCCGACAGCGCCGTCCATTGCTGTTCGGGCGTGCGGTTCATGCAGTCGCGGCTTTCATCTGCAGCACATATTAGGCGGCGCGTCCAGCGCTGGGAATCCCGTTGATGTAGAGGGATGCGCCAGCCGGGGAAAGCTCGGGCAGGTACCGGTAACACGCAAACGCCGCGTCAAAGCGGACAATTCAACCCCATGCCGATGGACTCCGCCCCCGACCTGCCGCCGATCACGCTGCTGCTGCGCCGCGCGACCGAAGGCGACCGCGCTGCGCTCGATGCGGTGTTCGAGTCGCTCTACCCCGACTTGCGGCGGGTCGCCCGGGCCCGGCTGCACCAGCAGGGTCGCGCCGAATCGATGAACACGACGACGCTGGTGCATGAGAGCTTCATGCGGCTGGTCAACGCGAGCGGGTTGCGGCTGGAAGACCGGCACCACTTCTTCGCCTATGCGGCCAAGACGATGCGCAACGTCATCATCGATGCGGCGCGGGCCCACCTGGCGGATCGGCGCGGCGGCGGCGCTGAGCATGTGACGCTGGGCGGCGACGATGCGCAGCAGGTCGCGGACAGCGGCGTCAGCGACGAGCTGCTGCGCGTCAACGAGGCGCTGCAGGAGCTCGAATCGCTGGACTCGGAGTTGGCCCAGGTGGTGGAGATGCGCTACTTCGGCGGCTACAGCGAGACCGAGATCGCCGACCACCAGGGCGTGACCGAACGGACGGTGCGGCGCCGCTGGGACAAGGCGCGGGCCTGGTTGTATGTGGCGCTGGGGGATGCGGGCAAGGGGATTTGAGCGGGGTTCAAGAGCCCTCACCCCAACCCTCTCCCGCAGGCGGGAGAGGGAGACCACGTCTCAGGCGCTCTGGCAGGCCCCCCTCTCCCCCGTACCCGGGGGAGAGGGTTGGGGTGAGGGGGAGCG
>Ga0209515_10002082_pt1 | contig 31611 bp, 27 predicted proteins | sample Subgroupgradi54m_FD_187454 | JGI IMG/M metagenome (GOLD analysis project Ga0209515, IMG submission 187454) | Subsurface groundwater microbial communities from S. Glens Falls, New York, USA - GMW60B uncontaminated upgradient, 5.4 m (SPAdes)... ... | reverse complement strand
GAGCCGAATCCGGGATTATCGCCGAGGTGGCTAGGACTCTGCGCGGCGGAGCCACGCAGAGTCCTAGACCGCACGCGGTGAGCGCACTGCTCCCCCGAGCCCCCTCCGAGCGGGGGCTCCAGCATGAATGACAAGCCGGCCGATGCCGGCAACACCCATCGCGCGATTGAGACGCGCACGATGCATGCGAGGCTCGCCTTTGTGTTCGCCGGCGGACACGCCGGCTCGTCAATCGAACTGGAGCCCCCTCCCGGAGGGGGCTGGGGGGAGCGGTGCGTTCGGCCGGAGGCTAGGCCAAAGGCCTAGGCCTCGCTGCCGGCCAGCAGCGGCATCAGGCCGCCCTGCTGGTCGAGCCAGATCAGGTCGTCGCAGCCGCCGACATGGGTGCTGCCGATGAATATCTGCGGCACCGTGCGGCGCCCGGTGATCTGCACCATGGTCTGGCGTTCGGTCGGATTCAGGTCGACGCGGATTTCTTCGATGTCGGTGACACCGCGCTGCTTGAGCAGCATCTTGGCGCGCACGCAGAACGGGCACACCAGCGTCGAATACATCTTGACCTTCTGCATCGTCTTTCAGACCGATTTTTCGATCGGCAGGTTGGCGTCGCGCCATGCCGCGACACCGCCGGAAAGGGCCCGCGAATTTTCGTACCCCAGCTTCTTCAGAATAGCCACGGCGCGCGACGCGCGTGCCCCGGTCGGGCACAGCACCACCAGCGGCAAGGCCTTGTTCTTGGGCAGCGCGTTCGACGATTCGAGCGTGCCGAACGGCACGTTCTTCGAACCCGCGGCATGCGCGGCGGCGTATTCGGCCGGTTCGCTCACGTCAATCAGCGACGCCTTCTCGCGATTGATCAGCATCACCGCTTCGCTGGTCGACAGGTTCGCTCCGCTCATGCTGCGCGACAGCAGCGGCCACGCGAGCAGCCCGCCCGATGCGATCGCGGCGAGGAAGAGATACCAGTTATCGAGAAAGAATTTCACAGGTGTGCCCGGGGTAAGGAGCGGAAAAGCGCGGCGGCGCAAAACGGCGGATTATAGAATTCGATGCCCCCAACCCCGCACGCCACCTGTCACATGCACAAGCTCGTCCTCATCCGCCACGGCGAATCGACCTGGAACCTGGAAAACCGCTTCACCGGCTGGACCGATGTGGACTTGACGCCCGCCGGCGTCGAGCAAGCCAAGCAGGCCGGCCGCCTGTTGAAGGCCGAAGGCTACGAGTTCGATGTCGCCTACACCTCGGTGCTCAAGCGCGCCATCTGGACCCTGTGGCACACGCTCGACCAGATGGATCGCACCTGGCTGCCGGTGCGCAACGCCTGGCAGCTCAACGAGCGCCACTACGGCGGTTTGCAGGGCCTGAACAAGGCCGAGACCGCCAAGCAGTACGGCGACGCGCAGGTGCTGCTGTGGCGCCGCAGCTATGACGTGCCGCCGCCCGCGCTCGACCCGACCGACCCGCGCAGCGAACGCAGCGACTTGCGCTACGCGAAGCTGGCGCCCGAGGACGTTCCGCTCACCGAATGCCTGAAGGACACAGTGGCGCGGGTGCTACCGTTCTGGAACGCCGAGTTGGCCCCGGTGATCCGCTCGGGCCAGCGGCTGGTGATCGCCGCGCACGGCAACAGCATCCGGGCTCTGGTCAAGTACCTCGACGGGATCTCGGACGACGACATCGTCGGCCTGAACATCCCGAACGGCATCCCGCTGGTGTACGAGCTCGACGCGGACCTCAAGCCGATCAAGAGTTACTACCTCGGCGATGCCGAAGAGGTGGCGCGGGCTGCAGCAGCGGTGGCAAATCAGGGCAAGGCCTGACCGGGCCGCCAGGCCGACGCCGGGCCGCCCCAAGGCGCGAGCGAAGCGACTGGGGGGCTCAATTGGTCACTCCGGCAGGCCGTACAGCCGCTCCGGCGGCATGCGCAGCACAGCGCTCTTGTCGCCGACGATCGAGACGATCGCGTACTCGGGCTTGGCGGTGTCGCGCACGATGGTGTTGACCATCGGCATGCCGCTGCGGTCGGTGATGCTGGCGGCCATCGGCGTGCTGGCGCTGGCGCTGCGCCGCACCACCACCGCGTGTTCGCCCGACTTGAGCTTGACGAAGTCACCCGGCGGGTAGATGCCGAACTCCTTGACGACGGCCGCCGCCACCTGGCCGCCCTTGTCCTGCTGGAACAACTCGCGCAGCGCCACCTGCACCGCCAACGGGGTGCGGCCGCCGCGCGGGCTGATCTTGGCAACAAAGGCATCGATGTGGCGCAGGGCCTGCGACAACGGCGTCGGGTCGGCGATGGCGGCCGGGTAGCCGTCGCCTTCGGGGGTTTCATGGTGCTGGGCGACGGCATCGAGCCATTCGGCGTCGTCGACGCCGGCGGCGCGCAGCATCTCTGCCCCCTTGGCCGGATGCTCGGCGATCGTCAGCGCCTGGCCCTGGGTCGGCTCGTTGCCCTGCACCGCCAGGCTGCCCTGCAGGTCGAGCATCGCGATGTTCATCGTCAATGCGGCCTTCATCAAGGTCATCACCTGGGCGTCGTCCCAGCCGAGGCGGCGCGCCATCAGCAGGCCGATCATCGCGCAGTGAACCGAGTGCGCAAGGCCGTAGATCGCGAGCCGCTTCGGGTCCTGCATCACGGTAAGGTAGATCGCGATGTCGGCGTCGCGCTCGGTCAGTGCGACGACGTGGCGCGCGAGCTCGTCGGCGCGGACGCCGAACTCGGGCTCGACGCTGCCGCGCAGCAGCCGGTCGAGCTGCCACAACGCCCGCTCCCACAAGGTGAAGATGCTGACCGGGCGAAGCTTCTGCTTTTCGGCTTCGGCGGCGCGCTTGGCCGCGGCCTTCACCTCTTCGACTTCGACGAAGGCGCCGCGCTCAAGGATCGCTGCCAGCTGTGCCGCGTTGGCGACGACATGCCCTTGCGCCAGAAGCAAGTTGCCCTGAGCATCGCGAACGCCCCAGGGCAACGGTTCGCCGAGGCGAACCAGGTTTGGCATCAGAGTGAGCAGTTGCATGCGTTTTCAAAGTATCCGGCCCTGCGACCAATAACGCAAACAAACACGCCGCCTGCACAGCCCCTTCACGCGCCGCGCGGCAACTCCGTCACGTTCAGCGCCTGCAGGATCTGCGAGCGCAGCCGCTCGGACAGTACGCGCCGTTCGGTGTCCACGCCCGGGTCGGGCGCCAGCCAGCTCACGTGGGCTTGCAGGCCCCGCGCCATGACCACCCACCACAGCGACTGCGCGAGAGGGGTGTCGCCGACATACGGGGCCGCCGGGCTGAAGCGCTGCGTCGCGTCGCCGAAGCGCAGCGCGACCGCCTGCACCGGTGTCTGGGTCGAGATCGCCGCCTGCAGCAGGTTGGCATGGAACGGCAGCAGGCCGGTGCCGTCGCTGGTCGTGCCTTCGGGGAACACCGCCACCGTCTGGCCGTCGCGCAGGGCCTGCGCGACCTGGTGCACCACCCGCAGCGCATCGCGCTTGCGTTCGCGCTCGATGAACAAGGTGCCGCCGCAGGCGATCAGCCAGCCCAGAACCGGCCAGGCGCGCACGTCGGCCTTGGAAACAAAGCGCGCCGGCCGCAGCGCATTGATCGCCAGGATGTCGAGCCAGGACACGTGATTGGCCACGATCAGCGTCGCGTCCGCGCGCGGCATGCCGCCGCTGTGAAGACTGATGCCGAGCGCGCGCAACATGCGCGCACTCCAGCGTCCGACCTGCACGAGGCGCTGCGCCGGGCCGAGAAACGGGAACACGAAGGCGCAGATCAGGATGCCCTGCAGCAGCAGCTCCAGGCCGCGAAGGAGGCGCCACAGCGCGAGCGCGAATCGCAAGCTCAGAACGCCTCGTGGGCGACGTGCCCCGAGACCAGCGTGCACCTGACCCGACCCGGCAACTCATGTCCCGCGAACGGCGTGTGTTTGCCCTGGCTCTTCAGCGCATCCGGCTGTACCGCCCAACGCTCGCCGGGATGGAACAGGCAGACGTCGGCCACGCCGCCTTCAACCAGCTTGCCGGCGCTCGACGCAAGCGATCCGAGCGCCTCGCCGAGCACCGCGACCGGCGCACTGGTGATGGTGGCCAGCGTGCGCGGCAGCGCCAGGCCGCTTTCTTCGCCCCAGCGCAGCGCCAGGCTCAGCAGCAGCTCGAGGCCGGTGGCACCCGGCTCGGCTTCGGCGAACGGCAGGTTCTTCAGATCCTCGTCGACCGGCGTGTGGTCGCTCACCAGCGCGTCGACGCTGCCATCGGCCAGCGCGGCGCGGATCGCGTCGCGGTCGCGCTGCTGGCGCAGTGGCGGCGTCAGGCGCATCGCGGCGTTGAAGTAGCCGATGTCGACATCGGTCAGGTGCAGATGGTTGATGCTGACGTCGCAGGTGATCGGCAGCCCCTCGGCCTTGGCGCGCCGCACGAGCTCGATGCCGGCCGCACTGCTGATGCGGCACAGGTGGACCCGCGCCTGGGTGTCGCGCACCAGCTCGAAGATGGTGGCGAGCGCAATCGTCTCGGCAATCGCCGGCACGCCCGACAGCCCCATGCGGGTCGCGAGTGCCCCCTTGGCCGCGACGCCGTTGCCGAGGAACGCGTCCTGCGGCCGCAGCCAGGTCGTGTAGCCGAAGGTGGCCGCGTATTGCAGCGCGCGGTGCAGCACCAGTGTGTCCTTGATCGGCACCTCGGCCTGGCAGAAGCCGACGCAGCCGGCTTCGGTGAGCTCGGCCATCTCGGTCAGCACCTCGCCGTTCAAGCCGCGCGTCAGCGCGCCCAGCGGGTACAGGTGCGACTGGTTCAGGCTGCGGGCGCGGAACTTCAGCATCTCGACCAGGCCGGGCTCGTCGAGCGGCGGGTCGGTGTCGGGCAGGCAGACCAGGCTCGTCACACCGCCGGCGAGCGCCGCGGCCATCTCGCTTTCGAGCATGCCGGCGTGTTCGTGGCCGGGCTCGCGCAGCCGCACCGCCAGGTCGACCAGGCCGGGCGCGACGACCAGGCCGCTCGCATCGATGTTGCGATTCGCGTGGAAGTCTGCGCTGACCTTGCCGATCGAGACGATGCGCCCGGCCGCGATCGCGACGTCGCAGGTCTCGTCGCGGCCCGAGGCCGGGTCGATGACACGGCCGTTCTTGATCAGGATCTTCATTCTTGTCCTTATGCCGTGTTGCCCGCGATGGTCGACATCACCGCCATCCGAACCGCGATTCCGAAGGTGACCTGCGGCAGGATCACGCTCTGGCGGCCGTCGGCCACCGACGAATCGATCTCGACCCCGCGGTTGATGGGGCCCGGATGCATGACGATCGCATCAGCCTTGGCGAGCGCGAGCTTGTGCTGCGTCAGGCCGTAGTTCTTGAAGAACTCGCCGGCGCTCGGCAGCATCGCGCCGCTCATGCGTTCGTTCTGCAGCCGCAGCATGATGATCACGTCGGCGTCGCGGATGCCTTCGGCCATGTCGTGGCACACGCGCACACCCATCTCCTTCAGGTCGCCCGGCACCAGCGTCTTGGGGCCGACCACGCGCACCTCGGGCACGCCGAGCGTGGTCAGCGCGTGGATGTCCGAGCGCGCCACCCGCGAGTGCACGATGTCGCCGACGATCGCCACCGTGAGCTTGCTGAAGTCCTGCTTGTAGTGGCGGATCGTGTACATGTCCAGCAGGCCCTGCGTCGGGTGCGCATGCCGGCCGTCGCCGGCATTGACCACGTGCACATGCGGCGCGCAGTGCTGGGCGATCAGGTAGGGCGCGCCGCTCTCGCTGTGGCGCACGACAAACATGTCGGCATGCATCGCCGACAGGTTGGCGATGGTGTCGAGCAGGCTCTCGCCCTTGGTCGTCGACGAGGCGGCGATGTCGAGGTTGATGACGTCGGCCGAAAGCCGTTTGGCGGCGATCTCGAAGGTGGTACGGGTGCGCGTGCTGTTCTCGAAGAACAGGTTGAACACGCTCTTGCCGCGCAGCAGCGGGACCTTCTTGACCTCGCGGTCGTTGACGCTCAGGAAGCTGCCCGCGGTGTCGAGCAACTGGTGGATCACCGCGCGCGGCAGGCCTTCGATCGACAGCAGGTGGATCAGCTCGCCGTGTTTGTTGAGTTGCGGATTGCGCATCAATCGCCTTCCTTGATGTTGAAGCTGAAGCGGCCGGCCTCGTCGCGCGCCAGCGACAGGCGCTGCGCTGCCGGCACGGCGATGCGCGCGGCCGAGTACGCGGCGTGGATCGGCAGCTCGCGCCCGCCGCGGTCGACCAGCACCGCCAGCGTCACGCTGGCCGGGCGGCCGAAGTCGAACAGCTCGTTGATGACCGCGCGCACGGTGCGGCCGGTGTAGAGCACGTCGTCGATCAGCAGGATGTGCCGGCCCTCGACCTCGAACGGCAGCCGGGTGTGGTCGGCGCCGGCGGTCAGGCCGCGCGAGCCGAAGTCGTCGCGGTGCAGCGCGCTCGAGATCACGCCGTGTTCGCCGAGCTTCAGGTCGTTCTGCAGCCGCTCGGCCAGCCAGGCGCCGCCCGACCAGATGCCCACCAGCGCCGTGTCGGGCCGCAGCAGGCCGCGCACGCCGGAGGCCAGGTCGCTGTAGAGCGCCTCGGCGTTCAGATGAAGTGTGCTCATGTCAGGTCTCGCAGGAATTGCTCGAGGATGATCGCCGCCGATGCCGCGTCCACATCGGCCGCGCCCATCGCGTGCGCCTCGGTGGTCGTGTAGCGCTCGTCGACCTCGTGCACCGTGAGGCCGAAGCGGCCGTGCAGCTGGCGGGCGAAGCGGCGTGCGCGCACGGTATTGTCGTGCGCCGCGCCGTCGGGGTGGTAAGGAACCCCGACGACGAGTGCGTCGGGCTGCCATTCGGCGATCAGCTTTGCGATCGCGTCGAAGCGCGCAGTCCCGGTCGCCGCGAGCGTGCGCAGCGGCTGCGCATTGCGCGTCAGCGTGTTGCCCGTGGCAACGCCGACACGCAAGGTGCCGAAATCGAAAGCGAGAAATGAACGGTGGGCGGAGGTTGCATGGAGCGTCGAACCGCTCATCATGCTTGCAGCACGCGCGTCGCGGGACGCGACGCCCATTCGCAAGCGTTCGCCCGTGCGCAGGCACGGTCGCACGTCCGGCTCATGCGTGCCCCGCCTCCTGCGACAGCATGCGCGCGTCGATGCCCAGCAGCGACAGCGCCTTGTCGTAGCGCTGCTCGACCGGCGTGTCGAAAATGATCTCGGGCGCGGCGCTGACGTTGATCCAGCTGTTGCGCACCATCTCTTCTTCGAGCTGGCCGGCGCCCCAGCCGCTGTAGCCCAGCGTCACCAGCACCCGGCGCGGCCCGACGCCGTTTGACAGCGCTTCCAGCACGTCCTTGCTGGTCGTCATCTCGAGCCCGCCGGGGATCTTCAGCGACGAGTTGTAGTGGCCGCCGTCCGAGTCGAGCCGTTCGTGCAGCACGAAGCCGCGCTCGGTCTGCACCGGGCCGCCGAAGTAGACCGGCTCCTCGGCCAGGTCGTCGCGCTCGAGCGTCAGCTCGACCTTCTCGAACAGGTTCTTCAGCTTGATGTCGATCGGCTTGTTGATCACCAGGCCCAGCGCACCCTTGTCGGTGTGCTCGCACATGTAGATCACGGTGCCGGCGAAGGTATCACCCGCCATGCCCGGCATGGCAATCAGGAACTGGTTGGTGAGGTTGATGCTGCCGGCGGCCATGCGGGCATTTTATTCCGGCTGCGCCGCCGCACCAGCCGACTCTTACATTCGCGCGTCAGAACAGCTCGACGTCGCCGACCTTCTCGGTCACGTCGAGCTCGCCGCGTGCGATCAGCTCGGCGTAGCTCTGGACCTGGTTGCGGCCGTGGCCCTTGGCGTAGTACACCGCCTTGTCGGCGCGCTCGATGGCCGAGCTGGGCGAGTCTCCGGCCTTGAGCTCGGAGAACCCGATGCTCGCCGTGATGTGCCCGACCTGCGGGAATGCGTAGCGCTCGGTGTTGACGCGCAGCCGCTCGAACGCACGTTGCGCGTCGAGCTCGCTGTCGCAGCGCATCAGCACCACGAACTCTTCGCCGCCGAAGCGGTACAGCCGGTCGTGGAAGCGGAAGCTGCTGCGCATCAGGCGCGACAGCAGCAGCAACACCTCGTCGCCGATCAGGTGGCCGTAGGTGTCGTTGACCGACTTGAAGTGGTCGATGTCGATCATGCCCAGCCAGTACATGCTGCCCGGGCCGGCGGTGCGGCGCGCGTCGGCGCCGCTGGAATGCGGATGCATCGCCGACGAGATCTTGAGAAAGCTCTCGTCGAAGGTCTTGCGGTTGAGCAGCCCGGTCAGCGTGTCGCGCTCGCTGTAGTCGAGCAGGCCCTCGAAGTTGCGGTAGACGCGCAGGATGCTGCACACCATGCGCTGGGCCTCGGTGTCGAGCGGGCGCTCGGTTTCGATCTCGAGCACGCCGACGACCTCGCGATCGGTCGCGAGCGGAAACACGCTCAGGCCGGCATCGCCGACCGCCGTCACGACGGTCTGGCCGGTCAAGGCTTCGCAACGCGCCGGGTGCGCGGCGAGCCGCGGCAGATTCTCGAGGTCGACCCAGACCGGGTCGGCGGTCGCTACCGCATCGCCTTCGGCGAGCCGCGCGCGGGTCAGCCAGCGCTGGTTGTCGCCGTCGCCGACCATCCGGAAGATGGCCACCGAGCGCGGATGGAGCAAATCGCGAAAGGCCCCTGCCAATGTCACGTCGAGAATGTCTCGATCGCGAAAGCCGGTCAGCTCGGCGAGATGGTCGACCAGTTCCGACATGGTTTTGGATCTATCCCCGGTGGCTACTGCGCCGGCCTACATCAAGGCCGCGTTGGAAGTGTAGCGCCCGATCAGCGCCAGCAAGTCTTCTTCCGAGTATGGCTTGCCCAGGTAGTGGTCAACGCCCAGTTCAGCGGCGTAATCACGGTGCTTTTGCGCGATCCGCGAGGTGATCATGATGACCGGCAGGTCGCGCAGCCGCGCATCGCCGCGGATGTTGCGCACCAGGTCGAAGCCGTCCATGCGCGGCATCTCGATGTCCGACAGCACCATCGCCGGCTTCTCTTCGGCCAGCCGCTCGAGCGCGTCGAGGCCGTCCTTGGCGAGCGAGACGCGGTAGCCTTCGCGCACCAGCAGGCGCTGCGTGACGCGGCGCACGGTGAGCGAATCGTCGACCACCAGCACCAGCGGCGCCGAGGCGCGGCTGTCTTCGACCACCTTGGGCAGCGCCACTTCCTGCACCGCGACCGGCGCCTGGAAGGCCGCCAGCGTGGCGGTGCGCGCTTCGGCACCGTACAAGGTGGCGAGCGCCACCGGGTTGTAGATCAGCGCCACCGCGCCCGAGGCGAGCAGCGTCATGCCAACCAGGCCGGGCATGCGCGACAGTTGCGGCCCGAGGTTCTTCACGACCACTTCCTGGTTACCGAGCACTTCGTCGACGTGCACCGCGATGCGTTGCTGCGCGCTTCGAATCACCACCACCTGGCGGGTGCGCGCCGGCGGTTCGGTGCTGCGTGTGTTGAGCTGCAGCAGCGAGCCCATCCAGAAGAATTGCACCGAGCGGTCGCCGAGCGCGAAGTGCCCGGTCTCGTAGGCGTGAGCGATCTCGTCGACCTTGGCACGCCGCACGATTTCGCACAGCGTCGACGGCACCGCCACGGTGGCGTTGCCGATGCGCAGCATCACGACCTGCGTGACCGCGGTGGTCAGCGGCAGCACCAGCTTGAAGCTCGTGCCCTGGCCGGCGGCGGTCGCGGTTTCGATCCGGCCGCCCATCGCGTTCACTTCGGAACGCACCACGTCCATGCCGATGCCGCGACCGGCCAGCTCGGTGACCTTGTCGGCGGTCGAGAAGCCCGAGGTGAAGATCAGGTTCGCGAGCTCGGCGTCGCCGTGCTGCTGGCCCTGCTCGAGCAGGCCCATCGCGAGTCCCTTTTCGCGGATGCGCGCCAGGTTCAGGCCCGCGCCGTCGTCGCGGAACTCGACGCCGACTTCGTTGCCTTCGTGGCTCAGCGCGACGACGATAGCCCCCGTCGCGTCCTTGCCGGCCGCCGTGCGGGTCTCGGGCGCTTCGATGCCGTGGGTGACGCTGTTGCGCAGCAGGTGCTCGAAGGCGCCGGTCATGCGGTCGAGCACGCCGCGGTCGACTTCGATCGAGCCGCCAACGATGTCGAGCCGCACATGCTTGCCGGTTTCCTTGGCCGCCTGGCGCACCACGCGGTACAGGCGGTCGGACAGGCCTTCGAACTCGACCATGCGGGTTCGCAGCAGGTCGTCCTGCAGGTCGCGCGTCAGGCGCGCCTGGGCCACCAGCTCGTCTTCGGTCGTCTCCAGCGTGCGCTGCAAGGTGCGCTGCACCGTCGCCACGTCGTTGACCGACTCGGCCATCATCCGGGTCAGTTCCTGGAAGCGCGTGAATCGGTCGAACTCGAGCGGGTCGAAGGACTGGGCCGCCGCCTTCGCGGCTTCGAGCCGCGAGCTCATCTGGGTTTCGCCCTGCAGCTCGATCTCGCGCAGTTGCTGGCGCAAGCGCTCGAGGTTGTCGGTCAGGTCGCCCAGCGAGCCCTTGATCTGCGACACCTCGACCTCGATCCGCGAGCGGGTGATCGACACCTCGCCGGCCTGGTTGACGAGGCGATCGAGCAGCGGGGCACGCACCCGCACCGCGGACTGCGACGCTGCGGCGCGATCCGGCGCGGCCTGGCGCGGCACTGCCGCCTGGCCGCTGAAACGCGACCAGTCGATCTCGGGCAACACCAGCGGAACCAGCGCGGGCGCGCGCGATGCGCTGTCCGCGAGCGGCTGCGCTTCGGTCGGTTCGGCCTCTTCGGTTCGGGCCGGTTTAGCTTCGGCGAGCGGTTCGGGCGTGGCCTCGGCCACCGGCTGCATCGGCGCTTCGACAGCCGCTGGCTCCGGCTCGGCGGCGGGTTCGATGACCAGGGGTGCCTCGGCAACCGCCTTCTCGGTTTCGGCCACCGCTTCGGCATAGGCCTCGGCGTCGCGCGAACGCAGTGCCTCGAAGGTGTGTGTCAGCGCGTCGGACTGGGCCTGCAGGGCGTCGATCTCGGCCGCGCTCGGCTCGACTTGCGCCAGCAGTTGTTCGATGCGGGTCTCGAGGCGGTGCGCCATCTCGCCCAGGCGCATCGCGCCGGCCAGGCGCGCGCCGCCCTTCAACGTGTGCAGCGTGCGCATGCACGCCGACGCATGGCTGGGCTCACCCGGGCGGCGAGCCCAGTCGCGCAGCTGCGAAGCGAGCTTGGGCAGCAGCTCTTCACCCTCTTCCTCGAAGATCGGAAACAGCTCGGCATCGACCGCGTCGACCGCATCGATGTCGTCGTCGATGTCCAGCCCCGCGACATATGCCGGCACCGAACGCACGGCGTCGCCGGGCAGCGCGGTGAAAGGCTTGAATTCGGCCAGGCCCAGCGCGTCGAAACGGGTGTCCAGGTTGCCGAAGCCGGTGCCGGTGACTTCGCGCGGCTCGTCCATGGCAGCCGCTTCGACTGGCTTGGCCTCGGCAGCAGGTAGGATGTCGAGATCGATGTGGCCGCTCGTCACTTCCTCGTCGGGCGGCGCGAACTCTTCGTGCTGGGTGTCCTCTTCGCCGCTGCGCTCGGCTGCGGCCGTGACCGCATCGAGGCGGTGCGCCGAGCTCAGCTCATGGTCGGCCAGGCGGCGCATCAGCTCGGGCGTCGGCTCCTTCAGGAAACCGGCGGCGAACTGGTGCAACAGGCGCCGCACTTCTTCGGCGGTGTCGACGAACAGGCGGCCCTCTTCGGGGGTGCCGTGGCCGATCGTCTGGTTGCGCGTCAGCGCATGTTCGAGGGTGCGCGCGAGGTGCGAGAGGTCGGCGAAACCGACCGTGGCCGAGCTGCCGGCCAGCGAATGGGCGAGCGCGATTGCCGTCTCGCCGACCGGGCGGTGCAGCTCCATCGCCCACTCGGCGACTTCGGTGGTCAGGCGGCGCGACTTCTCGTCGGCTTCGTTGAGGAAGATGTTGAACAGCGGGATGCTGATGCGCAGCGGCCCGACGATCTTGACCTGCTCGTCTTCGCCGAACGCGGTCGGGGTGGCGTCGGCCGAGGTCTCGGCCTCTGCTTCGGCGGCCAGGGCGGGTTCGGCCACCACCTCGGGCTCGGCTTCGGCCGGCGGCTGGGTCGCGTCGTTGGCTGCCGAGGGCGCCGAGTCGGCCACCAGCTCGGATGAAGGCTGCAGGTTTTCGATCAGCGGCGCCGACTCGAAAACGTCGTCGCCGAGATCGAGGTCGATCAGCTGAACCGGCTCGGCCGCCACCGGCGCGATCGGCTGGGTGCGTTGCGCGTCGGCGGGTTGCAGCGGCGTCGGCTCAGTGGCCAGCATGTCGAACGGGTCGAACATCGACGGCGCGCCGGTGTCGACGCCGAGCGCATCGGCCGGCACCGGATGGGTGTCGAACGGCGCATCGAGCTTGGACAGGTCGAGCTCGAACGACAGCTCGGGCGTGGCCGCGGCTTCGGCGACCACCGGCGGGGACAGGTCGAGATCGGCGGCGCTCGGCAGGTCGGGCGGCAACAGCAGGGCGGGCAGCTCCGGCTCGGCTTGCGCTGAAGCCTCGGCGGGCACTTCGTCGTGCACCTCGGAGACCTCGGGCAGCTCGGGCAGATCGAACGAGGCCAGCGCTTGCACCTCGGTCGTTGCAGGCTCGATGACGTGCAGATCGGGCAGGCCGAGCTCGGCATCCGACACTTCGGGAACTTCGGCGACTTCGGGCGCCGCCCCCTCGGGCAGGCCGAGGTCGGGCAGCTCGAGTCCTGCGACCGTGTCGGGTTCGGCGGCGGCAAGCTCGGCGGCGGCGGGCGCTTCATGGGGCTGCGGCATGCGCGAGCCGGGCTGGCTCATCGCAGCGGCTGCAGCTTCGACGACCGAGGCATGCTGGCCGCCAGCGCGGCGTGCGTCGATGTCTTCGACCCAGTGGCCCAGGTAACCGAGCGACCAGGTGGTGAATTCGAGCAGGCCTTCGTCGGCCGGAAGCTGGTCGGCGAGGCGGCTGTTGTAGAGCTGTTCGCAGGCCCAGGCGGCGTTGCCGAATTCGGCCAGGCCGACCATCCGCGAGCTGCCCTTCAGGGTGTGGAAGGCGCGCCGCACCGTCGTCAGCTGGGCCAGGTCGGCGGGGTTGTGGGCCAGGTCGGCACAGGCCGCCTGCGCGGCCTCGAGCACCTCGCGCGCTTCTTCGAGGAAGATCTCGCGCATCTCGTCGTCTTCGGCGAGATCGATGGTGACGAGCTTGGCTGCCGCGGGTGCTGCGGCCGGCGCGGCGACCGGGGCGGCGACAGTGGGTTGTTCTTCGATCCCGACCGGGTCGGACGCGGTCGAGACGAAATCGACCAGCGCATCGGACAACTGGCCGCGCGCGGCCGCGATGTCCTGGGCGTCGCCCTGCGCCTGTTCGAGCGCTTCCTGGGCTTGCGAGACGGCGGCGGCGAGCGTCGGCTGCTCGGCCACCTCGGCCTCGTGCGACAGGCGCTCGAGGTCGCGTGAGACTTCTTCCACCGACACGTCTTCGCGCACTGCGGTGAACGCGAGCAGCTGCGCCTGTTCGATCAGGCGCGGTTCGACCGGCGCCGGCGCCGGTGCGGTGTGCCCGCTGGCCTGGCGTTGCGCGCTGCGTCCCATCACCGGGTTCAAGGTGCCCTCGCTCGCGTCGTAGACGAACAGCGACTTCGCCATCTGCGGCTGCACGCTGAGCATGTCGATCAGGAAGCCGAGCGCGCCGAGGTTGTCGGCCAGGCGGTCGAACACACCCGACTGCGTGACGCGCTGCGGATCGACTTCGGTCGATGCCATGCCGTCGACTTCGTCGCGCATGCGCAGCAGCGCGGCGGCGGCCTGGTCCATGCCCAGCACCGACAGCACGCCGCGCATCGCCGACAACTGGTTCGGCACCGGGATCAAGACCTGGCGGTCGGCCGGGTTGCGGAAATACTGGTCGATTAGCTTCTCGGCCTCGGACAGCGACGCGCGCAGCTCCTGCACCACGCTGCCCATGGTCTGGCGGTCGGAGACGCGGCGGTACAGGTCTTCCATCCAGCCTTCGAGCGCCTCGGGCGTGGCGCCTTGGCGCACCGCGGCGATGCGTTCGGCCAGGCGCCGGATGCGGGCGGCCAGCTCGGGGTGATCGAAGTCGCCGTCCTCGAGCGAGGCCTCGACGTAGAGGACGCCGGTAGCGACTTCCATCGCCAGCGCGGCCGGCGGAGCGGCGCGGCTTTGCTGGGTCAGCGCGACCGCGGATTGCAGCTCGCTCGCGAGTGTTTCGCCGGACGGGAACAGGCGCTTGAGCGAATCGCCGACCAGCACGAACTGTTCGGCCAGGCCGCTCATGCGGTGCATTTCACCGCCCGCGACCGCCGACCACGATTCCTTGGCCGCCGACACACGCTTGCGCGCCTGCGCGATCCAGGCCGGGTCGAAGCGGCCGAGCACGCTGGCCGAATAGTCGATCGGCTCGTGGTGCGCGAGGCCGTAGACCTGGCGCACTGCGGCCAGGCGCGGAGCGCGCCGGCCGTCGCCCGGCGACGCGGCCTGGGCGCAGAAGAAGAGCAGGTCTTGCGCGAGGCGCTCGGAGACGTCGGTCTCACCGCGCTCGATGATGCGCAGTTGCGCGAGCAGGCGCGCTGCGACACGCTTGCAGAAGACGTCGGAGGCGAGCAGGCCTTGGGCTTGCGCTTCGAACACCGCGGCCGCGAGTTTCCACAGCGTGGCGATCTGGCCATGCGTGGCACCGGCGCCGAGTCCGGCGCAGATGTCGCTCATGCGGCCGGCGGCGCCGGGGGTCGGTGCGCGCATCAGCACCAGCATCTGTTGTTCAAGGGCGAGGCGGGTCGCCTCGTCGGGCTGGCGCGCTTCGGCGTGCAGCCCGGCATCGGGCAGGTCGCGCCAGCGCCAGTCGCAGGCCCACAGGTCCGAGGGATGGACCCGGTCGGCGCCGGCGGCTTCTTGCACCGCGCGGTACTGCGGGAACATCGACAGCGGCGAGACATGCTTGCCGACCAGCATGCGGCTCAGGTAGTCGAGCAGCGCGAAGGAGGCTTTTTCGAGGTCGTCGACGATCGCCGACGTGAGCTTGTGCGGTTTGGCGACAAAGCGCAGCACCGCGGCTTCGCAGGCGCGCAGCACCGTCGCTGCGGCCGGCAGGCCCACGAGCTCGAGCGCGCCGACACCCTGGTGGATCTGCTGGCGCGCGGTGCGCAGCACCGACGGATCGACCGCGTCGACGTCGTTGCCGGTCAGCGCTTCGGCTTCCTTGACGAAGCGACGCAGTGCCTTGTGCGCTGCGTCGAGCGAGCGGCGAAGCTCGTCGTGGACCCAGGCGAGTGCGCTGAGGTCGTCGGCCGATTCGCCGGTTTCGGTGTTGCGAGAGCTTTCCATCCGTGGCCTTGTGTTATCAAAGTTGAGGCGAACTCACTCGCGCCTCGAAACCTTACTCAATCTTGAATCGCGCCACCGACTGCTTCAGCTCTTCAGCGGTCTTCGACAGCTCGCGCACCATCTGCGCGGTGGAGCGCGTACCTTCACCGGTCTGCTCGGTCACCGCGAAGATGTGCTGGATGTTGGCAGCCACCACGTTGGCGGACTGCGCTTCGGAGAGCGCCTGGTTCGAGATCTGCGCAATCAGGTCGGCGAGCTGGCGTGACACGCGGTCGATGTCGCCGAGCGCGGTACCCGCCGCGTCAGTCAGCTTGGTACCTTCCACCACACCCTGCGTCGACCGCTCCATCGCGGCCACCGCATCCTGGGTGTCGGTCTGAATGGTCTTCACGAGCGCGGCAATCTGGCGCGTCGCGTCGCCGGAGCGTTCCGCCAGGCGCTGCACTTCTTCGGCAACCACCGAGAAGCCTCGGCCGGCTTCACCGGCGGACGCCGCCTGAATGGCAGCGTTCAGCGCCAGCACGTTGGTCTGTTCGGTAATGTCCGAAATCAGCTCGGTGATTTCGCCGATCTCCTGCGACGACTCGCCGAGTCGCTTGATTCGCTTGGAGGTTTCCTGGATCTGATCGCGGATCGAGTTCATACCGCCGATCGTGTTCTGCACCGCCTTCAGACCGGTCTCGGCAGCGTCCAGCGACTGGCGCGCCACCTGAGCCGTTTCCTGCGCCTGCGCAGACACTTCGTTGATTCGACCCGCCATCTGCAGCACCGACTCGCCGGTGTCGCGAATCTCGCGCAGCTGTTCGGTCGACGCGGCGAGCAGCTCGGTCGACGTGGCTTCCACCTGCTGCGTCGTTTCGGTCACCCGACCCACCGTGCCCTGCACCTGCGACACCAGGGTGCGCAGCTCTTCCACCGTGTAGTTCACCGAGTCGGCAATCGCGCCGGTGATGTCTTCGGTCACCGTTGCCTGCTGGGTCAGGTCACCTTCAGCAACCGTCTGCAGCTCGTTCATCAACCGCAAAATCGCCGCCTGGTTGGCGTCGTTGACTCGCTTGGCTTCCTGTTCCTGGCGTTCGGCTTCGAGTCGCTGCTGTTCGGCCAGTGCCGCACGCTGGGCCTGGTCACGCACATACAGGCGCAGGAAGCCGTAGCCGCCGGCCGCCATCAACAGCGCCGACAGGATCAGCATGAACAGCGCGCCGCCCGAAAAGCCGGTTTCCTTGCCGAGCCGTTCCTGTACGACTTCGAGGCCTTTGCGCAGCGGTTCGCTGTCGGCAATGATCGCGGCCTGCGCTTCACGCGCGGACACCAGGCCCTGCAGGTTGCCCAGAATCGCGCCGGCCTGGGTGCGGGTCTCTTCGTATTGTTTCAACAGCGCGACCAGGCGTTCCTTGGTCTGCGGATCCTTGGTGCCGGGCAGGCGCAGTTCCTGGTTGCCGTCGGACAGGCCCTGGGCGATTTCACGGAACGAGTTCAAGTCCTTGCCGAGCAGGAACACGGCTTCCGGGCTCACGCCTTCCATGGTCAGGAATTCGTTGGCCGACTTGCCGATGCGCTGCGTCAACATCACCAACTGGCCGACCGCCGACAGCTCGGCGGCCGAAGCCTCTTGCTGAAGCTTCAGCGACGAGATGGTTTCGGCGGTTTCAAGGAGGTCGGACGACTGGCGGTTGATCGCGCGCAGCGCCTGGCCGACCTGGGTCAGGATCTTCTGCTGGTCGACCACAGTCTTGGCGTTTTTCTCGGCCCGGTCGACGAGGGGGATCATCGGCTCGATGGCTTCCTGCACGCCGGTCGGCGCGGCCGACAGGTTCTCGTTGCCGTCCTTCAGGCCGCGCACGTTGCGCGCCAGAACCTCGGTACTTTCACGCACCTCGGGGAAGGCCTGCGGACTGCCGATCAGCGCCTGCGAGACCGACTTCGCCAACCGCTGCGACTGCATCAGCGCCTGGCCCGACGCACCCACCTGGGCCGCGCCCTTGTTGGCGGAGTTCAGCGAGATGGCCGTCATGGCGACCAGGCTGACCAGGCCGATGCCGACCATCGCGATCAGGATCCGCTGCTGCTGCGCGATCGGCAGCTTGCCGATCAGCGGCAGCCCGCTGCTGGCGCTGGCGGCCAGCGCGTCGGCACCCTGGATCCGGGTTTCGCCGAAGTCGGCCATCTCGGACGGCGCGGCTTCGGAAATGATCGACGAGTCGGCTCCGACCGTGTGCTGCACGGTGGGCACGTCCAGTGCGTCCAGCGTGGCGGTGCCATCGGGCGCCGGCAGCTCGGGCGCGGGCTGCGCAAAAGCGTCCTCGAACGGGTTGTCCTGGTTGGCCGCGTCGGGTTCCGCGTTCTTGCCGCCCCAGCTCTTCATCTTGTTCAGGAAGCTCATATGGTCCTCGTACGGTCAATGCTGTGTCAGTCGCACCAGCGTGTTCGCTTATCCGACGATGCGCAAAAACGCTTCGTCTGCGGCCAGGGCGGCCAGGTTCAGTTCTTGCCAGACACGCCCGCCTTCATCGCGGTAACGCGCGCCGACGAATGCCGGCCGCTTGGCGTCGTTGTCTTTTTCCGCGCTCAGCTGGCTTTCGCTGCGCAGGCCGGCCAGGCGGTCGACGAGCAAGGCGCAATTGATGTCGAGCGCCGCGTTGAACGCGACCAGCCGCGCCTGTTCGCGCAGCACTTCATGCAGCTTGACGCCGAGGAAGCCGGCCAGGTCGACCACGCCGTGCAAGTGGCCGCGCAGGTTCGACACGCCGAGGAACCATGGGTGCGAGTGCGGCACCGCTACCACCGGCGCCATCGCGAAGATTTCGCCGGCTTCCTTCAGCGGAAACAGGAAGCCGCGCGAACTGCATTCGACGGCCAGCCACGACTTGCCGCGCTCTTGCGTGCGCGCCTCCTGCAGCCGCTGGGCCAGCCGGCTTTGAAGTTCACGCAGTGCTTCCTTGTTGGCCATCGGAGATGCTCAGCCCTTCGACAAGCTCAGGATGATCGGTGCCTTCAACATGCTCAGTCAAACGCCTTGATCTTGGCGACCAGCTCGTCGGCGTCGACCGGCTTGACGATGTAGTCGCGCGCGCCCTGGCGCATGCCCCAGACCTTGTCGGTTTCCTGGTTCTTGCTGGTGCACATGATCACCGGCACGTTGACGAAGCGCGGGTCGCGGGTGATCGCGCGCGTGAGTTGGAAGCCGTTCTGCCCCGGCATCACCACGTCCATCAGGATCAGGTCGGGTTTTTCTTCGCCGAGGCGGCGCATCGCCTCTTCGCCGTTCTCGGCGGTGCGAACCCCGAAGCCGCGCTTGCTCAGCAGGTCGGACAGGAAGTGGAGCTCGGTCTTGGAGTCGTCAACCAGAAGGATGTTCTTGATAGCCATCGTCGTGTCCTCAGTCTGTGCGGTCATGGTTCGCCGCAAGACGGTCATTAAAGCAGGAGCAGCGAGCGCTCACCCGGTGAGATTTCACGTGAATCCGGTCCACGTGAGCACTTAGTGCTCGATTCAGCCCGTCCGGCGGTGTTGTTCCACCGCCTGCAGGAGCTGGTCTTTGGTAAATGGTTTGGTCAGGTAGTCTTCGCTGCCGACCATGCGGCCGCGTGCCTTGTCGAACAGGCCGTCTTTCGACGACAGCATGATCACCGGCACGTTCGCGAACTTGGCGTTGCGCTTGATGATGGCGCAGGTCTGATAGCCGTCGAGACGGGGCATCAGGATGTCGCAGAAGATCAGGTCGGGCTCGTGGTCGTTGACCTTCGACAAGGCGTCGAAGCCGTCTTCGGCCAGCAGCACCTGGTAGCCGCCTTGTTTCAGGAAAATCTCCGCGCTGCGGCGAATCGTGTTGCTGTCATCGATGACGAGCACCTTGACGCTCGGGGCGTCTGCCGCGCTTTCATTGCTCACCGAGCATTCTCCTCAACGACTACCGTTTCAGTGCCTGGAACTTTGGAATGGCAGTTCAGATCTGCACCATTTCGAAGTCTTCCTTGCGTGCGCCGCATTCAGGGCAGGTCCAGTTCATCGGCACCGTGGCCCATGGCGTTCCCGGTGCAATACCATGCTCCGGGTCCCCGGCAGCCTCGTCATATATCCATCCGCAGATAAGGCACATCCAGGTACGCGATTCAGTCACTTTGAATATTCAGGCTTCACTACAATGGTGCCGAATTGTAGCGACGCGTATTGACGAAAAGCCAAGGGTTTGTAGGCACATACGCAACATACTTCACACTTCTCCTGAGGTCGCCGCATATTCCGCGCAGACCGTCTCGGCGGTCTCGCCCACCGCATTCGACCCCCCCGCCATGACCGCAGCCACCACCCCCGCAGATACCCCCAACGACCCGCTGCAGGAAGCGGCCGCGCCGGCTTGCGTGATGAGTTTCAACGCCACCGACCCGAGCGGCGCCGGCGGCGTGGCCGGCGACGTGGCCACCATCGCGGCGATGGGCGCGCATGCGCTGCCGGTCGTCACCTCGGTGATCATGCGCGACACGGCCGAGGTGTTCGACCACCATGCGCTCGATCCGGACGTGGTCGTCGAGCAGGCGCGCAGCGTGCTGGAAGACGTGACGATCGCGGCCTGGAAGGTCGGCTTTCTCGGTTCGGCCGAGGGTGTGAGCGCGGTCGCCGAAGTGCTGTCCGACTACCCCGACGTGCCGCTGGTGGCCTACATGCCGAGCCTGCCGTGGCTCGAGGAAGATGAGCAGCAGGCCTATCTCGACGCGTTTCGCGAGCTGGTGCTGCCGCAGACCGAAGTGCTGGTCGGCAGCCACCAGACCCTGACCGATTTCCTGCTGCCCGAATGGGACAGCGAGCGCCCTGCTTCGCCGCGCGAGCTGGCGGTCGCCGCAGCCGAACACGGCACGCGCTTCGTGCTGGTGACCAGCGTGCCGCTGCCCGACCAATTTCTCGACAACGTGCTGGCCTCGCCGCAGGGCGCCATCACCGGTGAGAAGTTCGAACGTTTCGAGGTGAGCTTTGTCGGCGCCGGCGACACCTTGTCGGCGGCGCTTGCGGCGCTGCTGGCGGCGGGCAGCGAGCTGCACACCGCGGTGGGCGAGTCGCTCGCATTCCTCGACCAGGCGCTCGACGCGGGTTTTCGCCCCGGCATGGGCAACGTGATCCCGGACCGCTTCTTCTGGGCCCTGCCGCCTGAAGAAGAAGGCGAGGCAGGTCCGGAAGGCGAACCGACCGAAGGCGAAACGCCGGGGTCGCGGCACATTCACTGAACTATCGCGTGTCATACCGGCGAACGCCGGTATCCACGGCCACATTCACTCAACCACCACGGCCGTCATACCGGCGAACGCCGGTATCCACTCGTCGACAATACGCTCGTTGCCCCACTCGATGGATCCCGACTTTCGTCGGGATGACAGCTTGCGATGCGCGCTGTCACTTTCGTCGGGATGACGGCCTCCGAAGGACGCATCCGATGACCAACCAATCCCTCTTCGAGCGCGCCCAGCGCGTGATTCCCGGCGGCGTGAACTCTCCCGTGCGGGCCTTTCGCGCGGTCGGCGGCACGCCTCGATTCATCGCCCGCGCCGAAGGCCCCTTCATCATCGACGCCGAGGGCAAGCGCTACCGCGACTACATCGGCTCGTGGGGCCCGATGATCCTCGGCCACGGCCACCCCGCCGTCCTCGAAGCGGTGCAGAAAGCCGCCACCGAAGGCTTCTCGTTCGGTGCCCCGACCGAGCGTGAGATCGAGCTCGCCGAAGAGATCCTGAAGCTCGTGCCGAGCATGGAGATGGTGCGCCTGGTCAGCTCGGGCACCGAGGCCGCGATGAGCGCGCTGCGGCTCGCGCGCGGCGCCACCGGCCGCTCGAAGATCATCAAGTTCGAAGGCTGTTACCACGGCCATGCCGACGCCTTGCTCGTCAAGGCCGGGTCCGGCCTCGCCACCTTCGGCCACCCGACCAGCGCCGGCGTGCCGGCCGAGGTGGTGCAGCACACGCTGGTGCTCGAGTACAACAACGTCGCCCAGCTCGAAGAGGCCTTCGCGCTGCACGGCGACGGCATCGCCTGCGTGATGATCGAGCCGATCGCCGGCAACATGAACTTCGTGCGTGCCAGCGTGCCGTTCATGAAGCGGCTGCGCGAGCTGTGCACGCAATACGGTGCGCTGCTCGCGTTCGACGAAGTGATGACCGGCTTCCGCGTCGCGCTGCGCGGCGCGCAAAGCCTGTACGCGCAGGCGATTCCCGGCTTCGAGCCCGACATCAGCGTGTTCGGCAAGGTCATCGGCGGCGGCATGCCGCTGGCGGCGTTCGGCGCCAAGCGCGCGCTGATGGAACAGCTGGCGCCGCTCGGGCCGGTCTACCAGGCCGGCACCTTGTCGGGCAACCCGGTGGCCACGGCCTGCGGCCTGGCGACCTTGCGCGAGATCCAGAAGCCCGGCTTCTTCGATGCGCTGGGCGAGCGCACGCGCTCGCTGGTCGAGGGCCTGACCAGCGCGGCGAGAGACGCCGGCGTGCCCTTTGTCGGCGACAGCGAAGGCGGCATGTTCGGCTTTTTCTTTGCGCCCCAATTGCCGCAAGACTACGCAGGCGTGATGGCCACCGACAAGGAACGCTTCAACCGCTTCTTCCACGGCATGCTCGAGCAAGGCGTGTATTTCGCGCCCGCGTTATACGAGGCCGGTTTTGTCAGCTCGGCGCACTCGGCCGCCGACATCGCCGCGACCGTGCAATCGGCACGCCACGTGCTTGGTTGAAGAAGGAGTCGCGGTGTCGCGCTCCTAGAATCTTCGCCATGCACATTCACATTCTCGGGATCTGCGGCACCTTCATGGGTGGCCTGGCGGCGCTGGCGCGCGAAGCCGGCCACCGGGTGACAGGCTGCGACGCCAACGTCTACCCGCCGATGAGCGACCAGCTGCGCGGACTCGGCATCGAGCTGATTGAAGGCTACGGCGCCGACCAGCTGGCGCTCAAACCCGACCTGTACGTGGTCGGCAACGTGGTGACCCGCGGCAACCCGCTGGTCGAAGCGATTCTCGACGCCGGCGCGCCCTACGCGAGCGGCCCCCAATGGCTGGCCGAGCATGTGCTGCAAGGCCGCCATGTGCTCGCGGTGGCCGGCACCCACGGCAAGACGACCACCACCTCGATGCTCGCCTGGGTGCTTGAACACGCCGGCCTGAAGCCGGGCTTCCTGGTCGGCGGCGTGCCCTTGAACTTCGGCATCTCGGCGCGGCTCGGGAACGTTAACGCCGGCACTTCGGCCGGCGTGGGCAACACCTTCGTCATCGAAGCCGACGAATACGACAGCGCCTTCTTCGACAAGCGCAGCAAGTTCGTGCACTACCGGCCACGCACCGCGGTGCTGAACAACCTCGAGTTCGACCATGCCGACATCTTCGGCGAGCTGTCGGACATCGAGCGCCAGTTCCACCACCTGGTGCGCACCGTGTCGTCGAAAGGCCGGCTGGTCGTCAACGCGCGCGAGGAGTCGCTGCAGCGGGTGCTGGCGATGGGCTGCTGGAGCGAGGTGATCCGCTTCGGCGCGCGCAAGGAAGCGCCCGGCGAGCTGCGCGCGCGCGGCGAGCCGCACGCCTTCGACGTGCTGCGCGGCAGCCTGAAGATCGCGCGCGTCGAGTGGTCGCTGCTCGGCGAGCACAACCAGATGAACGCGCTGGCCGCGATCGCCGCGGCCGAGCATGTGGGCGTGGCGCCCGAGGCCGCGGCGAAGGCGCTGGGCCAATTCGAAAACGTGCGCCGCCGCCTCGAGCTGGTCGGCGAAGCGGGCGGCGTGAAGGTCTACGACGACTTCGCCCACCACCCGACGGCGATGCGCACGACGCTGAACGGCCTGCGCCGCAAGATCGACGCCCAGCAGAGCTCGCACCACGCGCCGCGCCAGCGCATCCTGGCAGTCTTCGAGCCGCGCTCGAACACGATGAAGCTGGGTGCGATGAAGGCCCAGCTGCCGTGGTCGCTCGAAGAAGCCGACCTCGCGTTCTGCCACAGCGGCGGCCTCACCTGGGACGCGGCGCAGGCACTCGCCCCGATGGGCGAGCAGGCCGTCGTCTGCGACAGCATCGACAAGCTGGCGACGCGTGTCGTGGCGGCGGCCAGGAGCGGCGACCACATTCTTTGCATGAGCAACGGCAGCTTCGGCGGGGTTCACGCCAAGCTGCTCGAGGCGCTGGCCCGGCGCGGCGCAGGCGCGCCGTCGTGACGATCACGCACCTTCTGTACCTGCACGGCTTTCGCTCGTCGCCGCTGTCGACCAAGGCGCAGCAAACCGCGGCATGGGTGCGCCGGCATCGGCCGGACCTGACGTGGTGGTGCCCGCAGCTGCCGCCGTCGCCGCGCGCGGCGCTCGATTTGATCGGCGATGGTCTCGCCACCTGGCCGCGCGAGCAGATGGCCGTCATCGGCAGTTCATTGGGCGGCTTCTATGCCACCATCGTCGCCGAACGTTGCGCCTGCCCCGCCGTGCTGTTGAACCCGGCCGTGAACCCGGCGCGCGACCTCGCCAAGCACATCGGCGACACCAAGGCCTGGCACAGCGGCGAGCACTTCTTCTTCGAGCCGCGTTTCGTCGAAGAACTGGCGGCCGCGACACCGCCCGAGATCACCCGAGGCGAGCGCTGCTTCGCCATCATCGCCAAGGGCGACGAGCTGCTCGACTGGCGCGAGATGTGCGAGCGCTACGCCGGCTGCCGCATCAAGCTTCTCGAAGCCGGCGACCACGCGCTGAGCGACTTCGAGTCGCAACATCTGGGCGACGTGCTCGGCTTCCTGAACCTCACCAGTGAATGATGATCAGCACCACCGAGCGCCAGATCTCGACGTTGATCCAGAACATCAGCAGCACATAGAGCCAGTGGCGCAAGCGCCGCACCAGCTTCATCCACCCGTCGTCGCCGTTGACGATGTAGAGCATGAACGTCAGCGACAGGCCGGCCGCCATCAGCAGCGCGGAAATGCCCAGGATCCAGCGAAAGATGACCATGTGTCGGCGGCCCTAAATTAGCCTTGCGATGCGTTCGAGGATCAGCACCGCGAAGAACGCGAGGCCGGCGACTACTGCCCACTTGACGATGCGGATGCCGACCGCCCGGTAGCGCATCTGCCCGGTCGTCGCGTACAGCGCAAAACACAGCACGCCGCCCACCAGCAGCAGCAGGACGATCCCGCGAAAGATCAGCATCGTGCGCCGCGGCGCATTATCACCACGCCGGCGCCAGGTCGGCCAGGCCGGCCGGGGCGAGCGAGGCGTCGTCGAAGCTGACGATCTCGTAGGCGCTCTTGTCCGCCAGCACCGCGCGAATCAGCTTGTTGTTCAGCGCATGGCCGGACTTGAACGCGGTGTAGGCGGCGATCAGCGGGTGGCCGGTGACGTACATGTCGCCGATCGCGTCGAGGATCTTGTGCTTGACGAACTCGTCGTCGTAGCGCAGGCCTTCGCCGTTGAGCACCTTGTAGTCGTCGACGACGATCGCGTTGTCCAGGCTGCCGCCCAGCCCGAGGCCGCGCGAGCGCATCAGCTCGACATCTTTCGTGAAGCCGAAGGTGCGGGCACGCGCGATCTCGCGTTTGTACTGGCCCGAGCCCATGTCGAACACGACCCGCTGCCCGGTCTGGTTGACCGCCGGGTGGTCGAACTCGATCTCGAAGCCGAGCTTGTAGCCGTCGAAGGGTTCGAGCCGCGCCCACTTCAGCGTCGGGCCGGCGCCTTCGCGGATCTCGACCGGCCGGAGCATGCGCAGGAAGCGCTTCGGCGCATTCTGCAGCTCGATGCCGGCGCTTTGCAGCAGGAACACGAACGACGCCGCCGAGCCGTCGAGGATGGGCACCTCTTCGGCGGTGATGTCGATGATCAGGTTGTCGATGCCCAGGCCCGAGCAGGCCGACAGCAGGTGCTCGACGGTATTGACCTTGGGCGCGCCCGGGTCGCCGTTGGCCGACAAGGTGGTCGCCATGCGGGTGTCGGTGACCGAATGGGCGTTCACCTTGATATCGACCGGCGACGGCAGGTCGACACGCCGGAACATGATGCCGCTGTCGGGCGGCGCGGGCCGGAACGTCAGCTCGACCCGCTGCCCGCCGTGCACGCCCACACCCACCGCGCGGGTGAGGGACTTGAGGGTGCGTTGGGCGAGCATGGGTGCATTCTAGGCAGAGGCCGTCACCCCGGCGAAAGTGACAGCGCGCATCGCAAGCTGTCATCCCGACGAAAGTCGGGATCCATCGGGTGGGGCAACGAGCGTATTGTCGAAGAGTGGATCCCGGCTTTCGCCGGGATGACCTCCTTTAGTCCGCCTGCTTGCGCAGGAACGCCGGGATCTCGATCTCATCCATCCCGTTGCTCGCCAGCGCGTCGACCTTCGCCGCCGCAGTCCGCCCGTTGCGCCAGACGCTGGGCGTCGTCAGCGCGCTGTAGTCGTGGGCCGGCGAAGCCTGCACCGGCTGGGTCAGGATCGGCAGGTTGTCGGTACCCGTGCGCTGCATCTGCACCGGCGCGCTGTGCACCACGCTGATCGGCTGCTGCACCCGCTTGGCCGGGCTCAGGCCCGTCGCGATGACGGTGACACGCAGCTGGTCGCCCAGGCTTTCGTCGTACGCCGTGCCGTAGATGACATGCGCATCCTCCGCGGCATAGCGGCGGATGCAGTTCATCGCGTTGCGGCTCTCGGAGAGCTTGAAGGTGTTGCGGTTGGCCGCGATCAGCACCAGCACGCCGCGTGCGCCCGACAGGTCGATGCCTTCGAGCAGCGGGCAGGCCACCGCGCCTTCGGCCGCCTTGTTGGCGCGATCCGGGCCGGTGGCGATCGCCGTGCCCATCATCGCCTTGCCGGGCTCGCTCATCACCGTCTTCACGTCTTCGAAGTCGACGTTGACGAGGCCGGGGATGTGGATGATGTCGCTGATGCCGCCGACCGCGTTCTTCAGCACGTCGTTGGCGTGCGCGAACGCCTGGTCCTGCGTCACGTCGTCGCCCAGCACGTCGAGCAGCTTGTCGTTCAGGATCACGATCAGCGAATCGACGTTGGCTTCGAGCTCGGCCAGCCCCGCGTCGGCCGCCTTCATGCGGCGGGCGCCTTCGAAGTCGAAGGGCTTGGTGACCACGCCGACCGTCAGGATGCCCATCTCCTTGGCGACCCGCGCGATCACCGGCGCCGCGCCGGTGCCGGTGCCGCCGCCCATGCCGGCGGTGATGAACAGCATGTTCGCGCCGTGGATCGAGGCGCGGATGCGGTCGACCGCTTCCTCCGCGGCGGCGCGCCCGGCTTCGGGCTTGGCGCCGGCGCCGAGGCCGGTGGTGCCGAGCTGGATCAGCTGGTGCGAGGCCGAGCGGTTCAGCGCCTGCGCGTCGGTGTTGGCGCTGATGAACTCGACGCCTTGCACGCCTTGCGCAATCATGTGGTCGACCGCGTTGCCGCCGCCGCCGCCGACGCCGATGACCTTGATCTGTGTGCCCAGGTCGAACTCTTCGATCATTTCGATTGCCATGATGTTTGAAACTCCTTCAATGCAGTTGCCGTTGGTCGTGTGTGCTTGTTGTCGATCTCGCCTGGGTGACCCGGTGGTGCCGGGGTCCTAGGTCGACTTTGTCTTTCCGGTGGACCGTGGGTCCTCACCCCATCCGTTCGCGCTGAGCCTGTCGAAGCGCCGGCAGGGTGCCCCGCACGGGCTTCGGCAAGCTCAGCCAGGCCCTTCGACAAGCTCAGGGCGAACGGAGCGCGTGGTGCGTGTGGTGCGATTCGTTTCATCGGCTGCCTCACTCAGAAATTCCCCAGGAACCAGTCTTTGGCGCGGCCGAACCAGGTCTTCACCGAGCCCGCCTGCTGCGCCGCCCGCAGGCCGCGCGAACGTGCGATGCGCGCTTCTTCGAGCAGCCCCATCACGGTCGCCGAACGCGGGTTGGACACCATGTCGTAGAGCGCGCCGTGGTAGGTCGGAATGCCCTTGCGCACCGGCTTCAGGAAGATGTCCTCGCCGAGCTCGACCATGCCCGGCATCACCGCCGCGCCGCCCGTCACGACGATGCCCGACGACAGCAGCTCTTCGTAGCCGCTCTCGCGGATCACCTGGTGCACCAGCGAATAAATCTCCTCGACGCGCGGCTCGATCACACCGGCCAGCGCCTGGCGCGACAACATCCGCGGCGGGCGGTCGCCCAGCCCCGGCACCTCGAGCTGCTCGCTCGGATCGGCCAGCAGCTGCTTGGCGACGCCGTACTCGACCTTGATCTCCTCGGCATCCTTGGTGGGAGTGCGCAGCGCCATCGCGATGTCGCTCGTGATCAGGTCACCGGCGATCGGAATCACCGCGGTGTGGCGGATCGCGCCGTCGGTGAAGATCGCGACGTCGGTGGTGCCGGCGCCGATATCGACCAGCGCGACGCCCAGGTCCTTCTCGTCCTCGGTCAACACCGCGTGGCTCGACGCGCTCGGGTTCAGCACCAGCTGGTCGACTTCGAGCCCGCAGCGCCGCACACACTTGACGATGTTCTCGGCCGCGCTCTGCGCCCCGGTGACGATGTGCACCTTGACCTCGAGCCGGCCGCCGCTCATGCCGATCGGCTCCTTGACCTCGTGGCCGTCGATGACGAACTCCTGCGGTTCGACCAGCAGCAAGCGCTGGTCGTTCGGGATGTTGATCGCCTTCGCCGTTTCGACGACACGCGCCACGTCGACCGGCGTCACTTCCTTGTCGCGCACGATCACCATGCCGGTCGAGTTCTGGCCGCGGATGTGGCTGCCGGTGATGCCGGTGTAGACCCGCGTGATCTTGCAGTCGGCCATCATCTCGGCCTCTTTCAGCGCCTGCTGGATCGACTGCACGGTGGCGTCGATGTTGACGACGACACCACGCTTCAGACCATGGGTCGGCGCGACACCGAGCCCCGCCAGGCGCAGCTCGCCGCCCGGCAGCACCTCGGCCACCACCGCCATCACCTTCGCGGTGCCGATGTCCAGGCCGACCACCAGATCCTTGTATTCCTTGGCCATTGCTTCCTCTACTTCTTGTCTTTTGCAGTCGGGATCACCGTCGTGATGCCCTTCAGGCGCACCGCGTAGCCGTCGTTGTGGCGCAGGTCCGCGTATTCGAGCGGACGCTGGTAGCGCGAGAGCACCTGCGTCAGCGTCGCGATGAATCGTTCGGTGCGCGCCAGCACCTCGTCATCGGTGCCGCGGCCGAGCTCCAGCTCGGCGCCGCTGTCGAGCTCGGCGCGCCACGAGCCGCGTCCCGACAGCGCCAGCGCGTCGATGTGCATGTCCATGCGCTCGAACAGCGGGCGCAGCTTGACGAGCATCGCGAGCAGCTGCGGTGAGCTGCCGTCGGGCCCGCTCAGCATCGGCAGGTTGTCGTCTTCGACGTCGCCGAGGTTGGCTTCGAAGACCTCGCCGAAGCTGTTGACGAGCTTGTCGGCCGTGCTGTCGCGGCCCCACACCGCCACCGGCCGGTGCTCTTCGAGCTGGACCGCCAGGCGATCGGGCCAGACCCGGCGAACCACTGCCTGGCGCACCCACGGCACCGACTCGAAGGCACGCCGCGCACGCGCCAGGTCGGCGGTGAAGAAGTTGCCGGCCAGCTTGGGCATCGCGTTGGCACGAATCGTCGACACGCTGTTGCGCGTGACATCGCCTTCGATGCGGATGACCCGCAGCGCGAACAGCGGCCGGTGCAGCACCCAGTTCAAGGCCAGCACCGCCAACGCCAGACCCACCAGCACGAACAGCGTGCTCGCGGTGGCGTGCATCAGCCGCACGTCGCCGGGCAGCTGCATCGGCGCGGCGGCCGTGGGGTTGAAGGCGGGCACGGCAGCCATGTTCAGGGGCGGGCCGGCGTGTCGAGCGCCGATTGCGAAACCAGCAACACACACAGCTGCTCGTAGCTGATGCCGGCGGCAGCGGCCGACTTGGGCACCAGCGAATGCGAGGTCATTCCCGGCGAGGTGTTGATCTCGAGCAGGAAGGGCTTGCGGTCGCCGGCGCGCACCATCAGGTCCGCGCGTGCCCAGCCGCGGCAGCCGAGCGTCGTGTAGGCCGCCACGACGATGCGCTGGATCTCGCGCTCTTCCGCTTCGGGCAGGCCGCTCGGCACCAGGTACTTGACGACATCGGTGAAGTACTTGTTCTGGTAGTCGTAGGCGCCTTCGGGCGCGACGATGCGGATCACCGGCAGCGCATGCGCCGTCTCGCCCTCGCCCAACACCGGGCAGGTAACTTCTTCGCCTTCGATGAACTCTTCGCACAGCACGTCGGCGTCGTACTGCGCGGCAAGCGCCACCGCGTCCTGCATCTGCGAATAACCCGCCACCTTGGTGACGCCGATCGACGAGCCTTCGCGTGGCGGCTTGACGATCAGCGGCAGGCCGAGCTCGTCGGGCACCGCGATCACCCGTTCGCGCGCCTGGTTGTTCGGCGCCAGCCAGACATGACGCGGCGTCGGCAGGCCTTCGGCGATCCAGACCCGTTTGGTCATCACCTTGTCGAGCGCGATCGCCGAGGCCATCACGCCCGACCCGGTGTAGGGAATGCCGAGCAGCTCGAGTGCGCCCTGCACCGTGCCGTCTTCGCCATGGCGGCCATGCAGCGCGATGAAGCAGCGCGCGAAACCTTCGCGCTTGAGTTCGGACAGGTCGCGTTCGGCCGGGTCGAAGGCGTGGGCGTCGACCCCTTGCGATTGCAGTGCCGCCAGCACGCCGCCGCCGGACATCAGAGAGACCTCGCGCTCGGCGGAGGTTCCGCCCATCAGCACCGCGACTTTGCCGAGAGCTTTGACATCAATGCTCATGGCGTTCCTTTCAGCAGATCCGCGACTTGCGCCGCCACGCCGCCAATCGTTCCTGCGCCCATCGTGATCACGACATCGCCGCCGCGCGCCCGGTCGGCGATGGCCTGCGGCATCTCCTTGATCTCGTCGACGAACACCGGGTCGACCTTGCCGGCGAGGCGCAACGCACGTGCCAGCGCGCGGCCGTCGGCCGCGGCGATCGGCGCTTCGCCGGCGGCGTAGACATCGGCCAGCAGCACCGCGTCTGCGGTGCCGATGACCTTGACGAAGTCCTCAAAGCAGTCGCGGGTGCGGGTGTAGCGATGCGGCTGGAACGCGAGCACCAGGCGCCGGCCCGGGAAGGCGCCGCGCGCGGCAGCCAGCGTCGCGGCCATCTCGACCGGGTGGTGACCGTAGTCGTCGATCAGCGTGAACGTGCCGCCATCTTTCGCCGGCAGCTCGCCGTAGCGCTGGAAGCGCCGGCCGACACCGTGGAACTCGGCCAGGCCCTTGATGATCGGCGCATCGGGCAGCTCGAGCTCGGTCGCGACCGCGATCGTCGCCAGCGCGTTCAGCACGTTGTGCATGCCCGGCAGGTTCAGCGTGACCTGGATGTCGGGCATGCGAACGCCGTTGTGGCGGTTCACCGTGAAGCTCATCGTGCCGTCGCGCGCCTGCACGTCGACCGCACGCACCATCGCGTCCTCGCCGAAGCCGTAGGTCACGATCGGGCGCGAGATCATCGGGATGATCGAGCGCACGCCGGGGTCGTCGCTGCACAGGATCGCCGCGCCGTAGAACGGCATTCGGTGAATGAACTCGACGAAGGCCTGCTTCAGCTTGGCGAAGTCGTGGCCGTAGGTGTCCATGTGGTCGGCGTCGATGTTGGTCACGACCGCCATCACCGGCAACAGGTTGAGGAAGGACGCGTCGGACTCATCGGCCTCGACGACGATGTAGTCGCCCGAGCCGAGGCGCGAGTTCGCACCCGCCGCGTTGAGCCGCCCGCCGATCACGAAGGTCGGGTCGACGCCGGCTTCGGCGAGCACGCTGGTGACGAGGCTGGTGGTCGTCGTCTTGCCGTGGGTGCCTGCGATCGCGATGCCCTGCTTGAGGCGCATCAGCTCGGCCAGCATGACGGCACGCGGCACCACCGGCACGTGGCGGGCCCGCGCGGCGATGACTTCGGGGTTGTCGCCGCGCACTGCGGTCGACGTGACCACTGCGCCGGCACCGGCGATGTTGGCCGCGTCGTGGCCGATCGCGACGCGGATGCCGAGCGACGCGAGGCGCTGCGTCACCGGGCTGTCGTTCTGGTCCGAGCCCGAAACGCGGTAACCCAGGTTGTGCAGGATCTCGGCGATGCCGCTCATGCCGGCACCGCCGATGCCGACGAAGTGGATTTGTTTGACGGCGTGTTTCATGGGTTGGTGCGCAGTCTGGGAGGGCGCGCCCTCACCCCAACCCTCTCCCAGGGGGAGAGGGGGTAAATGCCTCGCTTCGTCGGCGAGTGG
>Ga0209515_10002080_pt1 | contig 31614 bp, 37 predicted proteins | sample Subgroupgradi54m_FD_187454 | JGI IMG/M metagenome (GOLD analysis project Ga0209515, IMG submission 187454) | Subsurface groundwater microbial communities from S. Glens Falls, New York, USA - GMW60B uncontaminated upgradient, 5.4 m (SPAdes)... ... | reverse complement strand
TGAAGCAGCGCGTTGAGGATGCGGTTGCGGCGACTCGCGCCGCGATGGAGGAGGGAATCGTGCCCGGCGGCGGCATCGCACTTTTTAATGTGAGCGTAGCGCTTATGCCCAAGGCGGGAAGTCAAAAGAGGATGACCGACGAAGTTGTAAGAATTCTTACGAGGGCGCTTGAAGCTCCAATCCGGGCGATTGTCGCGAACAGCGGCGAGTCGGCGGATAGGGTTGTTGACGAACTTCGCAAGCGGAGTAACGAACCATGGAAAGGATTCAATGCGATGAATAATAAGATAGGCGATTTGAAGGAAGCAGGCATCATCGATCCTCTGAAGGTCACGAAGACCGCTTTCATGAATGCGCTTTCGGTCGCCGCGAACTATTTGACTGTCGGTGCCGCGATCACAAACATCCCCGAAAAGAAGAGTCCAATGCCAGGCGGAGGCATGCCGTCTGGAATGGGAGAGGATTATTAGCCATTGTCATCCTGGACTTGATCCAGGATCCATACCTTCTCGCAACTTAATTGCGAATCAGTTCGTATCATTATATGATTAATATATAAGCTCATGATGTGGATCTGGATTATCTTAATAGTGCTCGTGCTTTGGCTCGTTTTCGTCTACAACGGTCTCGTGATGGCGCGGAATCGTACGAAGGAGGCATGGTCCGACATCGACGTGCAGTTGAAACGCCGGTACGATCTTATCCCGAATTTGGTTGAAGCTGTGAAAGGCTATGCCGCGCATGAAAGCCGGGTGTTTGAGGATGTCACAAAGGCGCGCTCGCAGGCCATGCAGGCGACGGGGAAGGCCAAAGCCGGCGCGGAGGACATGCTTTCGGGAGCATTGAAGTCCCTCTTCGCTGTTGCGGAAAATTATCCTCAGCTAAAAGCGAACGAAAATTTCTCGAAGCTACAGGATGAGTTGACCGATACCGAAGATAAAATCCAGGCCGCGCGCAGATTCTACAATGGCATGGTGCGCGACCTGAACACGAAGATCCAGACATTCCCCACGAATTTGATCGCGAATACATTCGGATTCACTGCCATGGAATTCTTCGGTGATCTCACGGATGCCGAAAAGCAGGCAGTGCGGGTGAAGTTTTAATCTCGAATCAATCGCGAATATCTAGTCTCTGATCATCCCGAATAATAAGAGTTGATATTTAGTTGATCTCAAGACTATATGGTTACGCCATGTATGGTCTTGTGGAAGAAGAATTGAGTTATCAGATAGTGGGAGCGCTTTTTGAAGTATATAACGACCTTGGAGGTGGGTATCAAGAACGGTATTACCAAAGAGCGATAGCACAGGAATTGCGGAAACGAAAACTAAGTTTTATCGAGCAAGTTAAGATACCACTTTCTTATAAAGGAAATTCTATTGGTAGGTATTTTCTAGATTTTTTGATAGAGAATAGAGTTATACTTGAAATCAAAGTGTCTGAACGATTCTATGCCCGCGACATTCAGCAAATTTTATCTTATCTCAAATCCACCGAAATCCCATTGGGTATTCTTGCGAGTTTCGGGAGGAATAAGCTAAAAATCAAGCGCATCCTAAGGGGCTTGAGTAATTCGAGATAATTCGAGACAATATCAGAGATTGATTAGCGAATATGGCAAACCTTTATCAATATCAATCTCAAAACGTCCGGCGCACGTGGTTTCTATTCGTCGTGTTCTTTGTCGTTATCGTCGGCTTGGGTTGGGTATTCTCAAAGGCTTATCAGGACAATAGTATTTTGGTTTTCGCGGTCCTTTTCAGCCTCTTTTATTCATTGATAAGTTATTGGTGGTCGGCGGGTATCGCGCTTGCTTTGGCGCGCGCGGTTCCCATCGAGAGAAAAGACAATCCGACGCTCTATAACGTCGTCGAAAATCTTTGCATCGCGGCCGGACTGCCCACGCCCAAGATATATATAACGCCCGAGAAACAGATCAACGCCTTCGCGACGGGCCGCGACCAGAAACACGCGGCGGTAGCGGTAACGCAAGGCGCGCTCGAGAGACTTAATAAACCCGAGCTTGAGGGGGTCTTGGCTCACGAACTTTCGCATGTCGGCAACCGTGATATTTTGGTTTCAACCGTTGCGGCAATTCTTGCGGGCGTGATCTCGCTTCTCGCGGATATTTTCCTCCGCTCGCTCTTCTGGGGCGGTGGCCGGCGCAGTAGCAACAACAGCGAGGCCGGGGAGATATTTTTTGTAGCGGCGATCATTCTTTCCATTCTTGCTCCCATCGGCACGATGCTCATCCAGCTCGCGATATCGCGCAGGCGCGAAGCGCTTGCGGACGCTTCGGGCGTACTCCTCACGCGTTATCCTGAAGGCCTCATCTCGGCCTTGAAAAAGATCGGAGCCGATAAAACGCCGATGATCTCGGCAAAAGATTCGACGGCGCATATGTGGCTCGACAATCCGTTCAAAGGCAGCCAGGTTTCCTGGTGGCACAAGCTGCTCATGACGCATCCGCCGATCGAAGAGCGCATCAAAGCATTGCAACAAATTTCGGTTTAAATATATATTGTCATCCCCGCGAAAGCGGGGATCCAGGTATCTAGAACAAAAATGAACCATAAATTCGGAAAAGCAATCGTAGTCGCCCTAGGGGGCTCCATCGTGCATCCCGACGGGATAGACACGCGTTTTTTGAATAATTTCAAGAAATTTCTTTCGCCGTTTCTTCGGCGGGGGATCCGCTTCGTGCTTGTGGTGGGCGGTGGAAGACTCGCGCGCTTGTTCCAAAAAGCGGCACACGAAGTTTCGCCTCTCGCCAATGAGGACAAGGATTGGATCGGCATCCATTCTACGCGCTTGAACGCGCATCTCTTACGCACGATTTTTCGGGAGGTCGCGGATCCCGTGGTTTTCGATACGCGGGGGAAGACGAAAAAATTGAAATATCCCATAACGATCGCGTCGGGTTGGAAGCCCGGATGGTCGACAGATTTCGTGGCGGCGGCGATTGCGCACGATTTTAAAGTTCCCGAATTCATCGTCGCGGGGAAACCGGCGTTTGTGTACACGAGGGACCCGAATTTCTACAAACACGCGAAATCAATCGAAAAGATAGGTTGGAAGGAGTATCGGAAACTCATCCCCGCAAAGTGGGTCCCTGGTTCCCATGCGCCGGTTGATCCCGTGGCTGCTAAACTTGGAGATCGCGTGAAACTTCGGGCGGTCATCATAAATGGCAAGGATCTCAAAAATTTCGGAAACCTCTTGAAAGGAAAGGAATTTCGAGGCACAATCGTTGGATAAAATAATTATGAAGCGCTATTTGACTTTTTCTTTGCATCAACTATCCTTATTTATAAGGTGGGAGTCTGCATAATTGCAGATTTAAAAATCTCCGCTTGTCGTGCAAATGGCCACTTCCGTGGCCGTTTGCATTTTATATTTTCTCTACCTTTGTTACACTACAATTACCTCGCCTGGATTTCGGGTCTGTAGTTTATGCAGTAGAATACCGCCTTTGACAAGCGGAGAACCGGGTGTCCCGCAGCTGTCCACGAGCCGCAAGGCGAGTGGGTTACAGCTGGGCGATCCCGTTCATCTTCGATACGCATAAGGCATAAGATGGTATCGTGGACAAACGGGATCCACTCACATCTAACTCGAGGCTGCGCCTTTCGAAGATGTGAGGGACAAGCCCCGGCGGATCCAGGCAGAACGGAAAGGTGCGTGAGTGGTTTAAACGGCAGTCCTGGAAAGACTGTGTGCCAGAAATAGCACCGAGGGTTCGAATCCCTCCCTTTCCGCAAATACAAATTGGCATACCCTTGTGGTATGCTCAATTTGTATTTAGAGAGAGTGTATGGGATTCGAACAGCGGAGGGGGTCGGGGAACCGCGATCGGTTCCCCGTATAGGAGAGCCCGCCGAAGGCGGGGATGTTGAGAACCGAGGGTTCTCAAAGAGCGAGTTGCTGTATAGCGACTCGCGATGTTCAATCCCTCCCTTTCCGCAATGCGCGGGAGAAAGCGAAATAGAAGCGAGTCACTCTCGCCTCCGCAGAGTAGGACATTTCGCCGTAGCCAAGGTTGCCAAAGCGTTGGGGGTTCCAATGGAAGAATTGGTAAAATAATTTTATGAAACTCGGCATCATTTTATAATCCAACAAACCGGAACATGCGTGGAATACTTTCCGCTTAGGAATTACTGCGCTCAAAGCGGGTCATCAAGTGGAAATTTTTTTAATGAACGAAGGATCGGAGCTTGATGCAATCCCCGACAGTAAAGATTTTGATATATCTATAAAAGTGGCGGAGTTCAAAGAATTGAAGGGTGAAATTTACGCTTGTGGCACATGCCTCAAGGTGCGCGGCAAAGAAGAAAGCAAAGTCTGTCCAATTTCCACGATGTCCGATTTGCTCAAAATGGTCGAGAGTTCGGATAAAGTTTTAGTTTTTGGCTAACGATATATGAAAAGCTTATCTCTTAAACCATCCTCGTTGGATTTTCTTTTCCGCTTTGGGCTCTCAATTGTTTTTCTTCTGAATTCATTGACTGCTTGGTTCTTGCCAAGTGAATTTTTAGAATTATTGAAAAATAATCCGTTTGCTTCTGCGATTGCCAATCCCCAATTTTGGATTTATATCATTGGCATTAATGATGCCATTCTTTTCTTGCTCATTCTTTCTGGCCGTTGGCGTAGGACTATTGCTATCTGGGCGGCACTTTGGATGATTGCTGTTATTTACGTAACTATAAGTGAGGGTGTAATAGAATTTATTGGGCATATTGGAGTTCTATCATTTATTATTTACTATTATTTCGCTTTTCAGCGATCTTCTGCAGAACGATAAACGATATATGAAAAAATATATTTTCAGCACAATTGGCATAGTAGGACTCACCCTTGTTATCAGTGGTACTGTTTTTGCTCAAGGAATGATGGGTTTCCAAAGTTCATCTTCCGATAGTGCTGCCATACAAAGCCAGCAACAGGAAGAACAGGGAGGTAAGCAGTTTTTGGACAACTTAAACAACAAAACAGTTACTTGTTCGCAACTCAAAGATACGGACTTTGAGAAAATTGGCGAATATTTTATGGGTCAATCCATTGGAGATACTTCGAGGCATATTGCTATGAACGAAATGATGAAATCGATGATGGGAGAACAGGGGGAAGAACAAATGCATATCGCTTGGGGCAAACGAGGCAGTGGTTGCGACACTTCCGTTGCGTTTCCGTCGCAAGGCGTCGGCTTTATGCCCATGATGCAAATGATGATGGGAGGGTGGTCGTCTCCCACAGGACTTAATCAAGGAAATAATTCTATGATGAATTTTGGATTTTCACCCTTTGGCGGTTTCGGCTGGATTTTTATGATTCTTTGGTGGGTTCTGATTATCGCGGGTATTGTTGCGCTTATCAAATGGCTTTCAAGTCAATCTCGTAGCACCCACGATCATGAAAAATCACCACTTGAGATTTTGAAAGAACGGTACGCAAAAGGTGAAGTTGACAGGAAAGAATTTGAGGACAAGTCCCGAGAAATAAAAAATCTTTGACTTTTATATTTCTCGTGGATCCTCGATTTTATAGCTAAATTAAAATTTAGATAAAATCGGGGAAAAAGATTTAGCCTAACGGACTAAAGAATTTGCCGCCCCATACTTCGCCAAGGCTTCGTAGGGCAAAGCAAAGAAAAACTTGCTTGTCCGCCATAGCCAGAAGGGCGACGGCGGAAAATCGTCGGCCCTTGGCGGAAACCGTATTTTGATTTTGCTTGCACTGAGTTTATTCGAAGTGGAGAAGGACGTTTTTTAATCATAGAGTGAATACTTTTGAGACAAGCAGCGGTTTGCTTTGATGCTGAAAATAAGCTACATTACCATTATGATTGATTCTCATCAACTCCGTGAACAACAGCGCCATGCTTGGAATACATTTTCGCCTGGGTGGAAAAAGTGGGATGAGTTCTTTATGGGATTCTTTCGGCCCATTGGTGAAAAGCTAATTGAAGTTGTTGATCTACGAGATGGATATCAAGTCCTCGATGTCTCTACGGGTACTGGTGAACCAGGATTAACTGCTGCTAGCCAAATTCCGCACGGTAAAGTCATTGGTACTGACATCGCCCAAGATATGATTGAGATTGCAAACGAGCACGCTAAGCGTCGCGGTATCAAAAATTATGAGGCTTTGGCCCTTGAAACTGAACAGCAGCCGTTCCCCAATGACTTTTTTGATGCGGTTATGTGTCGTTTTGGTATCATGTACTTTCCCAGCATGAGCGAAGGAGTTGCCGAAATGGTTCGAGTGCTTAAACTTGATCATAAAGTTGCTCTCTCGGCTTGGACGGAACCCGCCAAAAACTCGTGGGCTACTACGATTAGTAGCGTCATCAATACCATGCTATCTGTACCTCCGCCCCCACCCGATGCGCCCACACCTTTTCGTTGTGCTAAATTTGGGACGCTAAGTCAGCTTTTTAAGGATGCTGGCTTGAAGGATGCGCAGGAGATAGAAATTAAAGGGCAAGTTGCCTTTGATTCACCGGAACATTACTGGGATGTAATGACTGCTGTTGCGCCACCACTTGTTCAGGCGCTAAAAGAAGCGGATGATGCGAAGCGTCGTGAAATTCAACAGGCGGTATTTGAGGCAGCTAAAAAATATGAAAGCCAAGGTAAGATTGTTTTTGACTGGAGTAGCTGGGTGGCGATAGGAGTGAAATAGCGATAAGTAAAAAGAATTTGCCGCCAAAGAAAAACTTGCTTGTCCGCCATAGCCCGGAGGGCGACGGCGGAAAATCGTCCCCCAGTAGTACAACCTCTGGTTGACTACGGGACATGCTTTCCGCTCCGGTTCCCGCCTTCACTTAAGAGTTTCCGCCGTCGCTAAAGCTATGGCGGACAGGTCGGTCGGGCAGGCCCTCCTTCGCTGAAGCTACGGCTGGTAAACAAGGCGAGGCGGGCGGAAGGGGGCCGTTCAGGCTCTGAGAAGCCTTCAGGCTCGAAGAGGTGTGGGGGAAATTCCGCCCGCCGACCTGCCCGCCGAAGTTTGCCTACTCCGCCGAAGTGGTTACGAAGGCCGGGCAACGCAGGCGGGGCCCAGTCAATTCGGTTCGGATATTTTCAAACAGACACCACAGACTAGGTTTCTTTTAGTGCCCGACGAATCGATCCCGCTACTCGTTCAGGGGGGATATTCGTAATACCTTCCATTTTCCCCGTCCGATCGGGCACAAGATACTGCGTGCGCATCGCTTCATCCGTTATGTCCCACGCTTCGTCAAAATCACTCTTTCCTTCTCGGTATACCCTCGTTCCGATTTCTCCCGTAAGACGCTTCGAACGAGAAGATGACCAGAGCGCAGAGTTGGCAAGTGAAATAATCACGTTTGGAGTTCCCACGCTTGCGGCAATGTGTCCAAAACCGGTATCCGGCGTAATTACCACACTCGACATTTTCATAAGTAGTGGCGCGTCTTCAATTGAAATCTTTACTGTTTTCATCCTCGCCGAAACCGAGGATGGGAGCTGATCTAATACTTCGCGTTTATATTTTTCCGCTTTTTTAGGATCAGGGTCTTGGATGACAAGAAGCTTTGCGTTCTCGGGAATTCCGCCGTCTTCAAAAAGCCGCGCAAACACGTCTCGCCACCGCTCGGGCGCGTATTCCTTCGGTGTGATTGACGAACAAAAAGAAACCGTGATAAGGACATCGTTCTTCTCGAGACCAAATTCAGCGCGCTTCGCCTCGCTTCGTTTTTCATAGTCGTGGATCGGAGGCCAAAATTTTTTCATTTTTTGAATATCTGGGAATAATTTTGTCCCGAGGAAAAGTTCACTGTTTCGCATGACACGCGCAGGAAGCGGATAATAATGCCGAAGCACGGTATTGCCTTTCAGAAGCTCTTCATCCGGACGTTGCTCTAAGCTCCACGCAGAGTAGTGAACTTGGAGAGCGTTTTTTTCATCTTTGAATTCGTCTTCAGTTAACCCGAAAGGTTTCGGGTCTTTTGATTGTTCGTTCAGATTGAAGATGCAGCGCTTTTTATTAGGTTCAAATTTCCCAGAGAGATCTTTGTCAGAAATTGCATGCACGTTAGGATTGTTTGCCTCAAAGTCTCTGAAGAGGCCCGGCCAGCGCGTGACCACGGTGATTGGTTTATCTATTTTCTCTTGCTTTAAACATTCTTCGAGCGCAAGTACGAGAGGAGAATAGAGCACGGAGTTCCCAATCGGCGCATCAAGTATAACCACCAGTTCCTCCGCATCATGCACGCCACGGATAAGGGGTGACTGCTCGTAGAATTCTTTTGAAAACGGATGCTCGCCTACTTTCGCACGATCCAGAAGCACATTCCTTGCCATTGCGGGATAGGAGCTTTCGAGAAAAGCCCGAAAATCCCCTCTGCTAACATCTTCTCCATAACGTGAAATGTATGAATCATACAAATTTTCAAACAATGCGGGGTTCTCCCGCACCTCGTCGAGGCTTCTTGAAATCAATGCGAATTCTTTGTCGCCTTCATCGGCTTTATTTTTGATATACGCTTCATTGAGTATCGGTTTCAATGATTCTGTGTCTGAAAAGTATTGGTCAATTGGTACTTTTTTATCTCCGAAATGCGGCACTTCTTTATGCTTTACCCCTCCCCAATAGTCGCCGGGCCGAAGTGGGGCGTCAAAAAGCGGCTTAATAAATTGATTCTTATTTCGAGGGATATCTTCGTTGGGTCGCTCTTGATTCATACAAGAAATCCTTTACAGGTTGCGTATTAAACTATCACATTTCGCACTGCACTCATATTTTAGGCGAGATTGTGTAATACTTCAATGGCTTGGCACGAAAAACCTTTCTCCTTCCACAAAACAGGTTCTAACGTCGTCCACGACTCCCCGCAAAAAAAAATCACGGGAATCGTCAGACTTCCCGTGTGGTTGTCGCGAGAGGAGGACATCAGCGACAGCGATATAGAAGCAAGTTTCGTAATGTCTCACGCGAAAGAGGAAGTCCTATGATGGGTTTTCTCGATTCCCCGACTTGCGTGTCTGGCACCTTGATGACACGGATCTTCGGCTCCCTGCCTTCTCGGGCAGATGGGACTTCTAGTTGAGCAACTTTCAAGGCAGAAACTTTCCTGGCTGCCGGGTGGCGCGATTTACGCGGAGGTATATGAGACTTGAGTTCTTCGAGTCCCACTTGCAACGCGTTCGCCCACTTCAAAAGTTTCTTGTCCGGCAGTTGCGAAAGGTTATTGTGTGGCATCCCGCGTTCCACGGCACTTACATACGAAGGAAATGTATGAAGAATCTTGGCCAATTGCGGCTGGAAGAGATTCTGGCTGATCCTCCATTCCCTGACGTACTTGCCGATTTCAGACCTGCATTCCTTGAGCCGCGGGTCACGGAAGGCAAGAAGTTCTTCAACGCCGCACTGCAATGCCCCTGCCAGGGACTTGGCGATACCGCGATTCATGCTTTTTATGTCGCCGAGCTCGAGGTCGCTCACGTAATGGCGGTTCTTTTTGATTGCCTCCGCGATCTCATCGCGCGTCTTGCCTAGTTCGACCCGTAGTTTTTGGATAAACTTGCCGAGTTCGGTTTTCGGAGTTTTCCAGTTGCGAGGCGGGAGGAGTTCTCTCAATTTTTGAACGCCGCACGCGAAACCTATCGCGAGGCGCTGCAATGTTTCCTCGCGGCATTGTATGTGAGCTCCCTTCTCGATCAAGCTTATCACGTGCTTGCTTATCCCCCTGTCATCTTTGTTCAGTCGGCAACTCTCGCCGAATACTTGCTGAGTCAAGTTTTTTTGTCTGCGATGATCGCAAATGCGCTTCGCCAACGCCGTTTGCATAGGCCCTCTCTTAAGAAGAAGTTGTCCTGGGCTGGCATGATTATACTGCGCCGCTGGATTATTTGCAATAAAGGGCGTTCGTTATCCGTGGCTCAGGATGTTTCAGAACGCCAGACAATGGTGCCTGAAGCGTTAGACGTAAATAAAAAGAGGGCCCAATCCGCGAGGATGTGGGCCCGTTTTCTTGCTTTACAAGTCTTTACCAGTATGCGCCGGTCATACAGGCAAAACAAAAACTTTTTGGGTCCGGTGACATTTTTTCGAGAACTTCGAGCGGAAGAAATTCCAGGGAATCAGCTCCGATCCGGTCGCGTATCTCTGCCGGTGTGAGAGATGCGGCGATGAGTTCTTTGCGCGTCGGCGTATTGATGCCGTACGTGCAGGAATTGGTGATTGGCGGGCTGCCGATCCTCACGTGCACCGCTTGTGCGCCAAGCTGCCGTAACATGCTCACAATCTTAGGTATGGTCGTTCCGCGGACGATGGAATCATCGACGACAACAATGCTTTTCCCTGCGATCTCTTCGGCCGTGAAGGTGAACTTTTGCGCGACCTCGATATCCCGCATAGCTTGGGTTGCGGCGATGAAGGTCCTTCCCACGTAATGGCTCCGGGTGATGACTGGGAAGTATACGCCCGAACGCCCGCTTTCGCTGTATCCCATCGCGATGAAATTGGAGCTATCCGGAACGGGGGTCACGATATCGGCTCCCACGGCCGGAAAAAGTTCCTCGAGCTTGCGACCGATCTTCACGCGGAACCTGCTGATTCCTTCGCCAAACGTTGCGCTTGCCGGATGAGAAAAATAGATGCCTTCGAAGCGGCATTTTCTCTCATCCGCTTTCGCGAAACTCTTGGCGTGAAGCCCGTCCGCTCCGATGAAGACCATCGTGCCCGAGTCCACATCGCGGACATGTTCCGCTCCAACGTTGGGGAATACACAGGTCTCGGATGAGATACAGTATCCTCCGTCGAGTTTTCCGACGGAGAGCGGCCGGTTCCCCCTCTTGTCGCGAACCGCGATCAAGCGATTCGGCAAAAGGAGGCCAAGCGCGAAGCTGCCTTCAAGCAAATTGAGCACTTGCCCGAGGTCGGCTTCGATGTCGCCCGTATGACGCGCCTCAAGGAGGCGGAGTATGAGCTCCGTGTCCATGGAGGTGGATAGACTTATGGCCGGGAGGAGTTTCTTCAATCCCTCTACATTCGTCAAGTTCCCGTTGTGGCAGAGGGCAATGGGCGTTCCGCCATAGCTCCCAAGGATAGGCTGGGTATTGTCTAGCGTCGGATCATCGTTCACCGTCGGATAGCGTACATGTCCCAAGGCGTCTCTGCCGTGCAAGGCGTCGATTACCTCTTTCTTGAAAACCTGCCGCGCGAGTCCGCTGCCTGTTTCCCTATAAAGAAGCGAACCGTCGGACGAAACGATGCCCGCATAATCTTTAGCTCGATGCTGATTGCCGTGGAGACCAATGACGGTCAACTCGGCAGCTTTCCGGACGTTCACGACACCGAATATGCCGCACATTAGAGTCTCCTTCCTTCAAAGGTCTGATGCTGTGAAAAGGGCTGATGCTGTGACTAGTATATACGAAGATGTCGGAAAATATCAATCGTTCCGACTCGCGAGTCCCGGCTGCGTGGTACGCTTTGGCCGGTTCATCATTCATATATTTATCCTTTAGTTAATTTTTAGCGGCGAGTGTTATTGTTTTCGGATGACAAAATCCATATTTTTAATTCTAGGGGTTGTATCGTTGATCGTGTCCGCGCCGGTCGAAACTTTCGCCGCCTACCGCCTCGGCGATTTTATGGCGCATCCGCCGCTTCATGGGTTTGGGAGCGCATCGCTCACGCCGCAGGGACTTGCGCCAAGTCAAGTCAAGAAAGCATATCACCTGCCGGAAAGCGGCGGCCACGGCACTATTGCTATCATTGGCGCCTACGACGATCCGACGATTGAGAACGACTTGGGTGTTTTCAGCACGCAATTCGGATTGCCTCCATGCACCACGAAAAACGGCTGCTTTGAAAAACACCTGATGGCGCGTGGGACCAAGGTTAATAGTGGCTGGTCTTCTGAAGCATCCCTCGACGTCGAATGGTCGCATGCGATCGCGCCGCGAGCGAAAATTCTCTTGGTCGAAGCTAAAACTCCGAGTGGAGCCAATCTTTTGGCCGCGATCGATTACGCGCGGACTCGGGCCGATGTGGTCGCTATTTCCATGAGCTGGGGCGGGACCGAATTCGCGGACGAGGTCAAATATGAAGATCATTTCAGGAGCGCATATGGGGCGACGTTCTTTGCCTCCTCCGGAGACGAAGGTACGGGTGTGAGCTGGCCAGCGGCGTCGCCCAGTGTCGTCGCGGTCGGCGGGACAAGGTTGAATTTTTCCGCGAGCGGATTTTTCCTGTCGGAGAAGGCATGGGGCGGATCCGGAGGAGGAGTGAGCGCCTATCTCACGCAACCAAGCTATCAAGCGGCATATTCGATTCCAAAAGCCAAGGCCATGCGCGCGATTCCAGATGTTTCGTATAATGCCGATCCGCGGTCCGGATTTTCGGTATATAAAAGCCCCGCGATTGGCTCCAGAAAGGGCTGGCATGTGTTCGGCGGCACCTCAGCCGGCGCGCCGCAATGGGCCGCTATCAAGGCGCTTGGCCTTTCGGCCTCGAACGAAAATTTCTATGCCGACAAGGCATCCGATCTGAACGGTACATTTTTCCGCGACATCGTGAGCGGCTCTAACGGCGCCTGCCTTTACTATTGCACGGCCCGAAAACACTATGATTATGTGACGGGCCTCGGGAGCCCGATCACGGTGAATTTCTAAAAATTTTCCCTTTTCTTGACCGACGGACGAGGAGAGATACAATGAGGTCATGAAAAGGATTGAAGAGCTTGCTCTTTCAACGCAAGAGCAAGCTGGACAACTTGCTCTGATGTGTCAGCGTGAATTTTTGTCCATACGCCAAGAGTTTGTAGCTGTGCGGGGAGAAATGCGAGATGGGTTTAATGAATTGCGTGGAGAAATAGGCCTTCTCCGCAGCGGCAGCGATATGGAAGCGGGGATGCAGGATCTTGCCGGAATGATCAAAAGCGTGCACGAAGATGTGAAGGAATTAAAAGAAGTTTCTTTTTCGCACGAGTTTCGCCTCGATCGGTTGGAGAAGAAAGACAAGACGATTGGAAATTAGCAATTGGCAATTAGTTAGGCAATTAAGCAATTAGCCGTTTTCTTTTCGATAAAAATGGCCGCGATACATTGCTTCCGCATCGCGGCCCTTGTCCTAGTGTCTTGTTCTAGCCATTTTGAGCCAAAAACCACTGATTTTGCTGGCTTTTTTGGGGCTCCGAATTTTTCTAAAACCCGTTAAAACCGCTTGAAAAATAGAGGCGAAATGTGATAGAATAAGGTATTCGTTGAGGCGGCATTTTCAGAACCCATCTCAAAAGTAGGCATTTGAAATAAAATGAGAAATTTTCGAGCGAAAGGCGCGAAGCCCGACGAAGCAATAGCTGTGCTTATTGCAAGGAGGGATGAGTGCCTTGCAGCCGAAAATGGCCATTTTAGGCAATTTGACTGCTTTTGAGATGGGTTCAAAAGTAAATGGCTAAAAAAGAGGAAAAAAAGAGACCGGGAAAGGCGGCCCGTTCGACGGGCTCAGGGCAGGGACAACCTTCGTATGACGCGAAGGATATTTACGTTCTTGAGGGACTGGAGCCGGTGCAGAAGCGGCCGGGAATGTATATCGGTTCTACGGGGACCGACGGCTTGCATCACTTGGTCTGGGAGGTCGTGGATAACTCGATCGATGAAGCGATGGCCGGCTTCGCGAAGAACGTGACGGTGGAACTTTTGCCGGAAAACAAGGTCGCGGTCACGGACGACGGCCGCGGTATCCCCGTTGATATCCATAAGCAGACGAAAAAATCCGCGCTTGAGACCGTGCTTACCACGCTTCACGCCGGAGGAAAATTCGGCGGGGAATCGTATAAAGTGTCTGGAGGTTTGCATGGCGTCGGAGTATCTGTTGTCAATGCTCTGTCGGACTGGCTTCGGGTCGAGGTCTCCCGCGACGGAGGACTCTTCATGCAGGAGTACAAACGAGGAAAACCGGCGGCGAAAGTTAAAAAGATCGGCACTTCGAAAACCACCGGTACGAAAGTGATCTTCTCGCCCGACCCGGAGGTTTTCAAGGAGATCAATTTCAATTGGAAGACGATCGTGGACCATTTGCGCCAGCAAGCATACCTCACGAAAGGCGTGCGCATCAATATTTTGGATAAGCGCGAAAAAATTCCGCAGTTCATTGGATTTTATTTTGACGGAGGACTACTTTCTTTCGTAAAATACGTGGCTCGCGGCAAAAAACCGCTTCAGGAAGACGTGTTCCACGTAAACAAAGAGCAGGAAAAAATAGAAGTGGAAGTGGCATTCCTCTACGTTGATGACACGCGTACTGATGAATTGAGTTTCGCGAACAATATTTACACGCCGGACGGCGGGATGCATTTGACCGGCTTCCGGTCGGCTTTGACCCGCTCGCTTAACAACTATGCGCGCTCGGAAGGATATCTCAAGGAAAAGGACGAGAACTTGACGAGCGAAGATACGCGTGAGGGACTCGTCGCCATTGTTTCGGTGCGGCTCCGCGAGCCGCAGTTCGAAGGACAAACAAAGGCCCGGCTTGGCAACCCTCCCGCTCGCACTGCGGTTGAAACCGTTATGAACGAGGCCCTCAAGGAATTTTTGGAGAAACGGCCATCGGAAGCCCGGCGCATCATAGAAAAAGTCGTGCTTACCGCGAAGGCTCGGCAAGCGGCGAAGGCCGCGAAGGAGACCGTGCTCCGAAAAGGCGCGTTCGAGGGGCTCATGCTTCCGGGAAAACTTGCCGACTGCATATCGCGGGACCCATCGGAATCGGAGATGTTCATCGTAGAGGGAGACTCGGCAGGCGGTACCGCGAAACAGGGCCGCGACCGGCGGACGCAGGCGATCTTGCCCCTCCGTGGGAAGCCATTGAACGTTGAAAAGGCTCGGCTCGATAAAATGCTCGCGAACGCCGAAATTCGTTCGCTCGTAGTTGCAATCGGAACTGCGATTGCCGAGGAATTTGATATCGCAAAATTGCGCTATCACAAAATCATCCTCATGAGCGATGCCGACGTTGACGGCGCGCACATCCGGACGCTCCTTTTAACTCTCTTTTTCCGCTACTTCAGGAAGATCGTCGAAGGCGGATATATTTACATTGCGCAGCCGCCGCTTTACCGCATACAAGCGGGGAAAGAGGTTCGATATGCATTCTCCGATTCAGAAAGAGATAAGGTTGTGGCAGAAATGCAGAAAATGAAAAGTGAAAAGTCAAAAGGCAAAAATGCGGCATCAAAATCAAAAGTTGATCAAGAAGAGCAGGTGGCAGAAACGGAAGATCTGGGGGTCGGAGAGAAAATTGCTGGCATAAACATCCAGCGCTATAAAGGTTTGGGAGAAATGAGCGCCGAGCAGCTGTGGGAAACGACGATGAATCCGGCAAATAGGATCTTGAAGCAGGTCACGATTGATGATGGCACCGTGGCGGACCGGCTTTTCTCGATCCTTATGGGAGACGACGTGGAGCCGCGCAAGAAATTCATTCAAGCCCACGCGACGGCCGTGCAGAATCTCGATGTTTAAGCTCGCTGCGCGAGCGGCGGTAATTAGTAATTGGAAATCGGCAATTTTAAAAATCAAAGACTTACCACTTACCACTTACCACTTACCACTTACCACTTACCACTTACTAATTACTAAGTGACTATTGTCTTTTGCCTTAAATTTTGCTATAAATTATAATCACGAAATCAGCACCAAGATGTTTGCTAGGATCAAAAAATTCTTCGACGAATCGCGCGTCGAGTTCCGCCATCTCAACTGGCCGACGCGTGATCAGGCGATACGCCTGACTGCGATCGTGGTCGGCATTTCCCTGGGACTCGCCGCGGTCTTGGGTGGTTTTGATTACGTGTTCACCAAACTCGTGAAATTCCTCGTCTTCCGCTACTAATCACTAAAACCTAACACCTAAAACCTAAAACCTAGTCTATATGCCTCACGGAAAAATCGATCCCAACAAACCTAGAGTACGGCAGTGGTACGCCATACAGACCTATTCAGGCTATGAAGAGGCCGTCGCGCGCTACTTAAAACAGCGCGTGGATTCGCTCGCGATGAACGACAAAATTTTTAACATCGTCGTCCCCAAGGAGAAGAAGATCAGGGTGAAGGGTGGGAAGCGCACTACTATCGAGGAAAAAATCTATCCCGGATACGTGCTGGTAGAAATGATTTTGACCGAAGATTCTTGGTACGTGGTGCGGAATACTCCGCGCGTCACGGGCTTTGTGGGCACGGATAGCACCGATCCCACCCCGCTTTCGAAGGATGAGATCGATTCGCTTCTCGCGCGCATAGGCAAAGAAGAGAGCAAATTCAATGTTGACGTGCGGGTGGGTGATCTGGTAAAAATCATAGACGGCCCCTTCAAGGAATATGACGGGAAGATCAGCGAGATCGACGAAGAGAAAGGGCGCCTCAAGGTAATGGTACCGATCTTCGGACGCGACACGGCGGTCGAACTCGATTCGTTGCAAGTCAAGAAGGTATAAATTAGTAAAATGTTGAAAGAGACATGAGACAAGGGAAAGAATGAAACCATGTCCCATTCCACATTTTCCATTTAACAATTATGGCAGCCAATCAATGCTTCTTTTGCTCGCAGAACATGAAATATATCGACTATAAGGAGATCGATCTCCTGCGGCGTTTTGTGTCAAGCCAGGCGAAGATCATCGACCCGAAGCACACGAGTGTGTGCGCGAAGCACCAAAGGAAGCTCGCGGAGGCAATAAAGCGCGCGCGCTTCATGGCGCTCCTTCCATTCGTAAGGAGATGACATGAAACAAAAGGTTCATGTCATCCCGGCGAAGGCCGGGATCCACGCTTTCAGGAGTTCCCTCATCCCCGCGCACTAACGTCATCCCCGCCCTCGATCGCTGTCGAGGACAGGCTCCGGCGGGGATCCATAAAATGAATCTCAACCAACCGCTCTTCGACCTCATCCATCAGTTCGCAAATCGCAGCGTTTGGCTTGACGATATCGGAATTTTCCTCGCGCAATATCTCCCATACCTGCTGGTCCTGGGATTTCTGGTTTTGGCGTTCGGGAGAAAAGACTGGCGGATGCGCGTTCTGATATTTTCGGAGGGCGCTCTCGCCGTGATCCTCTCGCGCGGCATCGTGACCCAAGCCATCCGCTTTTTTTATCATCATCTGCGCCCTTTCGCGGCACTGAATTTCACGCCGCTTATCAATGAAAGCGGGTATTCGTTTCCGTCAGGGCACGCGGCATGGTTCTTCGCGATTTCAATGGTCGTTTTCTATTACAGTCGCAAGTGGGGAATCTGGTATTTCTTGCTTTCCATACTGAACGGCTTGGCGCGGATTTACGTTGGCGTTCATTGGCCGCTCGACATCCTGGGAGGCATCGTTGTAGGCGTCCTTTGCGGAATGTTGGCGCATCGGCTCCTAAAGCCCAGTTTAGAAAAACTCAAATCGCGTGCAGCGTTAGCTTGAGTTCTCCCTATGTCATCCCGGACTTGGCCTGCCCGCCTCTGGCGGGCCTGCCCGCCGAAGCCTCGGCGTAGGAGGGATCCAGGATCCATACAATTTAAATGTCGTTCCCGCGCACTCTAGTCATCCCCGCGAAGGCGGGGACCCAGAAATCTAAAAAACCCCACACTTGTGGGATTTCTTAGCGTAGATCTGGGCCTGTAGTTTATGCTCTCAGGTTCTATTGTAGGCGAAGAAAAATTTTTGTCAAGAGTTTCTGATTTTCTCTGTCTTTATTTTTATTTTACCTTCACCCTGTAAACTTTAAGGGGTGAAAACCATCTCGCGGGAGGGGTAGGGATGTGCTATATTGAAGACACAATTGAATAGGTTATCACGAGTGGCGGGGAGAGCACTGGCTCAACGATCCGCCCGGCAACCCCTCCTATGAGCAGGTGCCCCATCCAGCCCAGGATCGCCCTAAGGCGACCCGCGGGAAGATAAAGGTCGGATCACAGCCTCTTTCCCCGGAAAGGGGGTTTTTGTTCAGCGAGCGGTGCAAATAAAAAATCAATAAAAATTAAATCAATAAAAAAATGAAAACGTGCGAATTTGTTTCTCCAAAGCATCCGGATAAAATATGCGACTATATTGCCGATTCGCTTCTCGATGCGTTTCAGGGTGGCGACCCCAAGAGTAGGGTCGCGATAGAAGTTATGGGCGGGCACGGACAGGTTTCGGTCTCCGGCGAAGTTACAAGCAGAACCAAGGTAGATATCCCGAAAATCGTGAAAGAAATCGCGGGCGATCATTTCGAAGTCCATGTGTATCTCGTAGAGCAGAGCCCTTTCATCGGACAAGGAGTCGATAGCGGCGGCGCAGGCGATCAGGGAATAATGATCGGCTACGCCACGCGCGAGACCGAAAGCAGGATGCCACTCGAGTATGAGCTCGCGCGCGATCTCTGCAAGAGGATTTATGAAAGATATCCCTTCGACGGGAAAACACAGGTCACGGTTGACGGCAGAAAAATCCGTACCGTTGTCGCGAGTTTTCAGAATACAAAGACCCCGGAGCTCGGAAAATTGGTCCGGAGCTTGATTGCGGCCGATGAGTATCTCATAAACCCGGCGGGCGAATGGACACTTGGCGGTTTCGATGCAGATTCGGGGCTCTCCGGCAGGAAAATCGTTGTCGACAATTATGGTCCTGAAATAGGCGTGGGCGGAGGTTCTTTCTCCGGAAAAGATTATACGAAAGTCGACCGCAGCGGTGCTTACATGGCCCGCCGCATGGCTTTGGATTACCTCGAAAAATACAAAGCTGGCGCCGTGCGCGTGAAGCTTGCCTATGCAATAGGGAAGAAGGACCCCGTAATGGCCGTTGCGGAAATCGACGGGAAAGAAGTGAAAATTTCGGGCTACGACCTCTCGCCAAAGGGGATCCGCGCCTTCCTCAAACTCACGAATGTCGAATGGTCCAAAACCGCCGTCTGGGGGCACTTCGGCAGGGAATTTCCGTGGGGATAAACTGCCTGGAAGCATGTCATCCCGGCGAAGGCCGGGATCCAGGTCCTTTTATGGTTTTATGTGGATCCCAGCTTTTGCTGGGATAAAATTAAAATAAAGCCTCACGGGGCTTTATTTTAATTTTATTTTATCTTCGCCCTGTAAACTTTAGGGGGTGGAAGCCGAGCTCAGCTCGGTGGAAGCTGTCCCGCGCTGTGCCCTCCCGTAGCTTTCCTGCACTGCGTAGCCTTGGCGAAGCAGTGGGCGAAGAAGGGAATCCGCCCCCAAAGGCGGATGCTCTAATCCTGCTTTAGAAAAATTTCATCTCCATAAGGTAGGGTTAAATTATGTAAAATTAACTCTACGCCCACACTTTAATACCTATTATGACAAATGAACCTCTTGTTTTCGATATTGAGGATTTTCGAGGCAAGCGAATTATTTTCACCAAAGAAAAGTTAGAAAGGAAAAAGATAGACCATCCGGAGCTGGGTATCGTAGGGTTTATCGAAGCCGTAAAGGTGGCGCTCCGAGAGCCTGTTGGGGTCTGGCCAGACTTCTTCAATAAAGAAAAGCATTGTTATTATGGAACATATGATGGTGTATATGCAAAAGTAGTGGTATGTATGAGTTATACTATACATGCGCCTTCAAGAAAAGAAAAATATATTGGATTTTGTGGCGAACTTCTCCGAAGTAGCGAAGAAGGAACATTGGATCTCCCATTATGATACTGATACGGACAGCATTTCGGTCCGGACTCCAAGATTATCCTACGATTCGGAGAAAAGATATCTGAACGATGAATTCGCTTTTTACCTCAACAAGGAAAACAAGGTTGAGGGGATTTTCATTGAATACTTCATGAACAATTTTATTTCCCACCATGCAGATATAAAAGAGCTGAAGAAGGAAATCGAGAAAGAGATTAAAGCAAAAGGAGGTGATGAATCGGCGGTGGTGCAGCTTGAGTCCAAAGAAACGAAAAAGATGATCCCCGAACTAGAGAGTGCCCTCATCGACTCTTTGCTGCCCGCTAGCTCGTAAGCTCGATAGCGCGCGAAACCGAGTCAGACTCGGCGGAGCCAAAACAACAGGTTTCGCGCGTTTAGCTCGTAAGCCAATTCCATCCTCCGTCCCCGCCGGAGTCTACTCCCACGCAAGCGGGTGGCGGGAACAAACTCCAGCAGGAATCCTCTGAGTTTCTATCAATCAATCCTATCGAAGACCTAAAAAACGTCAGTCACTCGAACTAGTGCAAGGCGATCCATTTCCGCTTCATCGTAATTATCAATATGTGTTGCGATACAGAGGAAAGAGATTACCGCCCCTTTTGCTACAAACCAAACCCGAGGAAATTGATTAGGCTTCAATCCGGCCTTTGGCACAACAAGTTCGATCTTCCATATGGTCCAAAGATCGTTTTGAGTAATCCGGTGGAGCTTAGCAGGAGCAATGACTTGTTTTGGGTCAGTCGGATGAAACTGTACCTGACAGAGCCGCTCGAGCACTTCAAAGCCATCTCGAAGATGACGAAATCGCCGCTCAAGGGCGGCGATTTCTTTTTGGATGCCATCGTGATACAGAAACTCGATCATAAATCACTGAAATCTGTACCCCGATAGAAAGCAAGCTCGTAGGGAATCTCGTGTTTGAGTAGTGTACCGACATAAGGAGCTTCCGCGTGAGACAATTCTTCTAATTGCTTACCGTTAAGGTTGCCATATTTCACCGTAATACGATCGAGCATTTTTACCTCCTCGTTATCCAGGACAGAATCTTTCGGATCTACCAGACAACGATATACTTCAGTTGCATGATACCCTTCTTGTTTTTTAACTTGCGTGATAACAATTTCTTTCTTCTCGACCATATTTGTTGTCACGTCGTCCAGTGATGAGGGAAATGGCCCCATTGGAAGAGCAGTGTATTTATCGCCAGTGATCGATTTTTGATACTTCTCATAGAAATCGAAGTCCGCGAAATATAGGAGTTTCGCTAATTTCTTTTTGCCGTGTACCTCACCACCAAGTTTCTGGCATAGATACAGAACGGTATTCTGATATTTTTTTTTGTTAAGGGGCATATGCCTTTGTGTGGTAATACGCTTAATAACGGTCTTTTATGACATTCGGACGTGAGCGTATCGGTGTCTATCGTATATCCCTATTATAGCATATGCGTCAACTATGAAATAAAGATAAAGTTGGGTTCGAAATAGCCCTTCTTTCTCGCGCAAACGGGGACCCACGTCAACCCCCCGCTGTGCCCTTCGTAGCCTTGGCGCCCGTCCTCCGCAGTAGCCCTGCTACGGAGGATGGAGAGTAGGCAAGAAGGGAATCCGCCCCCACTGTGTCCTCCGTAGCCTCCTTGCACTGCGTAGCCTTGGCGAAGCAGTGGGCGTAGGAGGGAAAGGCGGATTTTTGGTTACTAATGAAATAAAGACTTTCTAAAGAAAAGATTGAAAAAACACGAGAAAAAGCATAAGATTTTAGAAAGATTAATCATATGGATGCAAAGGAAAAAATTGAAGCTCTTGTTGCGAGATATAAGAATGAGTCTGCTTCTAACAAACTCAAGAAATATTCAGAAGAAGATGTAAAAAAAGGATTCATCCTCCCGTTTTTTGAGGCGTTGGGTTGGGATACCACCGATCGGAGCGAGGTATCCGCCGAAGAACACATCAAATCGTCCGGCAGAGTGGACTACGGTTTTTATCTGAACGACCGGCCAAAGTTTTATCTTGAAGCGAAACCGCCTAAGGCGAATATCCACGACGAACAATGGGCACGCCAGGCAATCCGCTATTCGTGGAACAAGGGCGTTACGTGGGCGGTTTTGACCAATTTTGATCGCCTTCTAGTTTTTAACGCGCAAGACATAAAAAGTTCTCTTAAAGAGAAGCTGTTATTTGATATCCCGTATACCGATTACGTTTCTCGGTTTGATGATTTATGGCTTTTATCTAAAGAATCGTTTTCTGTTAATGCGCTTGATATTTATGCCGAAAAAATCGGCAAAAAGTTTCAGAGGATACCAATCACCGCGCTTCTATACGAGGATTTGGATGAATGCCGCAAGCTATTGACCAAATCACTAGCCGCCTGGAATAAAAAGACGTTAAAGGGTAACCCTGATCTTCTTGATGAAGGCGTCCAAAAACTGCTCGATCGCTTGATTTTCATTCGCGTTGCCGAAGATCGCGGGGTAGAGCCACCGACACTTTTGCCTCTTATTAGAGAATGGAATGCAAGCAAGCAAAGAAATGAGATACCGCTTTACAAGTCTATGGTTAAAAAATTTCGTGAACTTGACGAGATTTACAACTCCAACATTTTCCAGCCGCATCCGTTTGAAGAATGGGAAGAGTACGATGGGTTGACGGAGAAAGTTATTAAAATTCTCTATGGCAAAGAAGGGTACTACGAATATGACTTTAAGGTGCTGCCCGCAGACGTTTTAGGAGCTGTCTATGAAAATTATTTAGGGCACAAATTAGCCCAATCGAAAACAAAGAAAAACGCTTTGTTCAAAACTGAAGGCGTCGAGATAGTGAAAGATGCAAAAAAAAGGAAAGAGCAGGGGATTTACTATACGCCCGCATTCATTGTAGATTACATCGTCCGCAACGCACTCCAGCCAGTTTTGGATGAATGCAAAACGGTCAATGAGCTTCTCAAAATCAAAGTTCTAGACCCGGCTTGCGGATCTGGCTCGTTTCTCATTAAAGCGCTCGAGGTGTTGAATGAAAAATATAAACAGCTTGGACAGGAGGGAGACGAAATGACAAAGCTGATAATTGTTATGAATAATCTTTTTGGGGTAGACCTCGATGAACAAGCCGTAGAGATTGCCCGCCTTAATCTTTTAATAAATTCTCTTGATAAAAAAGGCAAGTTGCCGCCACTAACGAACGTCAAGTGCGGGAATTCGCTAATTTCTGGCAGTGATGCCGAACTTAAAAAATATTTCGGCGCTAACTGGCGCGATAAAAAACCGTTCAATTGGGAAGAAGAATTCTCAGCAGTTTTCAAACAAGGCGGCTTTGATGTCGTTATTGGGAATCCGCCTTATGTTGTTTTAGAGGCCAGCGATGACCAATTGGAATTTCTCAAAAAAGAGTATAAATCTTCTCAGGGCGGGAAAGTAAATTTATACAAAGTGTTTATCGAAAGAGGCATCACGCTTCTTAAAAACGGTGGCTATCTTGGTTTCATTTGTCCGAGTAATTATCTATCTAGTGTAGACAGTAAGACTTTGCGGAAATTGCTGTTAGACGAGACCAATCTGATCGAGATCGTTGAGTATTCTGAAAAAGATAAAGTTTTTGGCGGAGTTACTCAGGCGCTAACGACGATCATTTTTGAGAAAAATAAAAAACACGACAACCATACACTTCATTTGACTACAAGAAAACATGGCGATACCACTATTCAACAAAGTAAGTTTCTGAAAAATGAGAACTACGAGTTCGTTGCGGAGAATAAGCTTATCGAGAAAATTAATAAACAAAAATTGAAACTCGGCGATTTGTGCGAAGGATATCAAGGAGAAGTTAATGTAAGCACAAAAAAAGAATTTTTTGTGAAGAAACCGGGGGAGGGATATCTGCCGCTTTTGCGTGGTAATGATGTAATGAGATATCAACTTTTACCTACTAGTGAGTTTTGTCCGGTTAGTATCGACAAAAGAGGACATTGGAAAAATCCAAGAATTGCGTTGCAAGAAGTCTCCAATCAGCAGCAGGAAAGGAGAATTAAGGCAGCTTGGATTGATAGGAATGTATTGTGCGGTCATACAACCAACTACTGTTTTTCCAAGAAGCCTGAGGCTGACATTTACTACCTACTCGGGATATTAAACAGTAAAATAGTAGATTACTATTTCAAATATTTTAATAACACCAATCACGTACCGATTGGAGAACTAAAAAGTATACCAGTTCCTCGTGCGACAAAACAAGAACAGGTTTTTATTGGAGGCTTGGCGCAAAAAATTCTCGATTTTCACAAACAGCCCCATACTGTAGAAGAAAATTCCAACGAATGGAGCAATCTAAAATCCGAAATCGAGAAAACCGACCACAAAATAGATCAAGAAGTTTATAAGCTTTACGGCCTCGAACCGGAAGAGATCAGAATTGTTGAAGGAGTTTGAGGAGGGGGGTAGTCCAAATTCTCATCAAAAATAAGGGAAATTTATAGAATATAGTCATTGTTTTGTTTCCTTCATAATAGCCACTTGACAGAAAACGGCTGTCTGATATACTGAATACGATAAGTCGATTTTAACTATAATAGCAACTAAACAATCAATATTATGGGGCTACAGGACCTAGTGATAAACAATAAGCAAATTTCCACGGAATTAGTGGAAAATCTCCTAAAGGGCAGAGTTGAGCTAGTTCAGGAAGGGAAAAAAGTGAGCCTTACAAGGGAAGGTATGCGCCTGCCCAAAAAAGGCAGAGTTCTATTATTCCTTGTCGGGGGGAAGGCGTGGGAATTTTTAGATGACGGAGCGTGGAGCGTCTCGCCTGGCGATATGCAGGAGTTTTTGGGCATTCCGGGCAATACGCTGCGCCCGATATTAAAAGAGCTTGCAGATAAATATTTTGTGAAAAGCGAAAAGGGGAAATATCAAGTTCTGTCAAAGGGAATTTATGAATTGGAGTCCTTGTTGGAGAAAGGAGTAAGCCAGAAAAGCGGTGTTTCAGATGGTGATTCAAAATTGGGCAAATCTGCCTCTATTAGAAAAACGGCCGGCGGCCCTTCCAGGTCTAAGGCCATCGAAGGATTGATAGGTGAGGGATACTTTTCTGACTTACGGGAGCTTACCGAAATTCGAGTTGAATTGGGTCGACGAGGGATATCCACAAAGTTAAGCAGCCTTCCATCCTACATTTTACCTCTGGTCAGGAAAAAGATTCTCACACGGGAACATAAAATAAAAGGAAGGGGGAAAGTTTGGGTATATAAGCTTCAAAATAATAAAAATCATGACCGTGGCTCAAGATAACATTCAACAGATTCTAGGTAAACTTGAGGACCACGAAAAAAGAATTTTTGCCCTTGAGAGCAAAGTAATAAAAGATTTTGGGACGGTGCCGGTGGAAAAGAAATATAAAGCAAAAGCTAAAAATAAGGGCGAAGACCTATTTCCCCCAATACAAAAACTCTTGAAAGACGGATTCTTTGCGGAATGGAGAACAGATCTTGAGGTATGTAGTGCACTCGCCCTTAAATTGCTGACCAGAAAAACTCCGCTTCGGGCAAGCGTTGTTAACGTTTTAAGAGCAATGGTTAAGAAGGGGCTACTAACCCGCGAAAAAATCCAAAAAGATAAACGTTCTATTCTTGCCTATAAACAAGTTTCCTAGGGAACTTTAAAATGCTTGGGCATACCGAACAAGAACTGAAAAAAAAGACGAATGACGATAAGCTCGTTGAGAATTTGTTTTATAGCTTCCAGAAAATTTCTGAGGAATTTATTGCTCAAAAGCCGATTGACCTTCTTCAAAACACCGGTTTATTTGTAGAATCTGCGCTGAGAATGGCGGAGCATTTTGTTTTGGGATCGCACACACCACTCGCAGATAAATTTGATATCGATGCTTCTATTAAGAAATTAGAAAAGGCATCTGGCTCTGAGGGCTTGAGAATTCATGCGGCTCGTTTAAGTCGTTCGATCTACGATTTCCGCTCACGCAAAAAGGCTGTGCACTTAAAAGCTGTTGATCCGCGGATTATCGATGCGAGCTTGATTTTTAATATCAGTAGCTGGATTCTTATAGAAATTTTAAAGGAAAGTGATATACCCAATCCTGAAGATGGAATTCGAACTCTTTTTACAAGGAAGATTCCGCTAGTGCAAAGCGTTGGCGGGATACTTCGCACAACCAACCCAAAGCTTCTCGGCACACAGAGGATCTTGCTTCTTCTTTATGCTGCACCGGACGGACTAACCGAAGATCAGCTTTTCAGTGGCACGAGGCAAAAAATTAAGAACCTAAATCACTTGAGGGGCAATCTTAAAAATATGGATGGCAATGACCTCGTCCATCAGTTGCCGGAAGGGAAATGGACATTATTCGCCAATGGCTCCAACGAAGCCGAAAAGTTAATAACGAAATTTTCTTGAATATGCCCTGACCAATAGAAATTAGAACGTCGGGGAAGACAGTATCAGGAACCCTTTTCTCACGGCTGACCCCACCCGGCGGGGATAAAATTTGTTTCGCGCTAAACCTGGATCCCGGGTCAAGCCCGGGATGACATAGGGACGGGTTTTAGAAAAATTTGATAACCGGTTTGGCATTATTCTGTATAACAAAGGTCGTAAAAGCTATTTGCGGAATTTTTGAGGTTTTGCTAATGTAATTCTATGGCAAGAGCGAACAAAATCCCTGTATCTTTTATTGCTACCAGAGTGAAAAAACAGCCCATGGTGGTGAATTTCTATACCAAAGATGGGCAGAAAGTATCCTTCGAGGCGCTAGAAAAGGTGAAAACAAAAGAAGGTATCCATTTTCTCGCCGATCCGCAGAAGTTAAAGAAGCGATAATGTCGCATAAGTTAAGGGCTTCTGAGATAGATTTTGATTTTGGAATCGGCGACGTTATTCCATCGACACAGGAAGCCTATCAAGAGGGGTTTAAGGAGCGAATTAGGAAGGAAGAGAAAGAACTACTCAGCCTTTTTAAAGGTAAGCTCTCCGAAGATCTTAATCGGCGGCTATCGGGGAATGGCCAATTTCCGACAGAGCATGAAGTATTCGTATTTATCATGCAGTATTTTGCCGCAGAGAAAGAATATGATCGCCGCGATATCGACAATATGGCAAAGACGGTTCTCGACGTATTGAACAAGAAGTTTTATCAAGACGATAGTCAAGTAAAAACGTTGCTTGTTGGTAAAAAGATGGCAGATGGTCGCGTTTATCAAAATTTTGCATACGTTGCCATAAAAGAATTGAGGGGCGGGCAAGATGTAGATGCGCTTAAAATATCTGGGTTGGAACGGTCAGTTACTTTCTTCCAGGAGCTTAAGAGTAAGGGGATTCTTTAGATAGGTAAGAAACAGTGTTGGGAACTCTTTGGGCCTAAGCCGGCGAATTTGAATTTTTTGGCCAGAAAATGTTAGTCGGCGCGGTTTTCGGAAATTATCAGATTTGACTTAAACCTCCAAAATGATTTTCCCTATATGCTTTCCGGATTCCATTCGTCTCTGCGCTTCTGCCGCATCTTTGAGCGGAAAAACTCTATCAATCACTGGTTTGAGCTTGCTTTCTCTGAAAAGTCCAACAACTTTTTCAAATTCTGCTTTCGTACCCATGCGTGCTCCTAAAATTGTAAGTTGCCGGTAATATACTTCGCTCAGGTCCTGTGTTCCCATATCTCCGCTGGTTGTTCCCGCAATCACAACCCGCCCGTAAGGACGAAGCATCATCAAGCTTGTGTTCCAAGTTTTTGCACCGACACTTTCAAAGACCACGTCAGCGCCGCGCCCATTGGTTAGTCTACTTACGGAATCTTCAACATTTTCTTTGGTGTAGATGATGGTTTCGTTGGCGCCATTTCCTTTGAGTCGCCGTGTGTCTTCTTCCGATTTAGCAGCTGCAATAATTCTTGCACCAAGATATTTTGCAATTTGCATTCCGGCTGATCCCAGCCCACCAGATGCTCCCCAGATAAACACCGTTTCTCCTTTCTGGAGGCTTGCTCGACCTACGAGCATGTGCCATGCGGTGAGAAAGGTGAGCGGGAACGCGGCGGCTTCAAGAAAAGAAAGATTCTTTGGTTTTCGATAAAGCTGTCCGATTGGTACGGTAGTGAACTCCGCGTATCCTCCTTGGGTTTTGTATCCAAAAATAATGACCAATTCACACGCAAGACCGTTCTTGCAAAGAGGGCAGGTGCCACAAGGAATGGCGGGATTTATAACTACTTCATCCCCGATTTTTAATTCACTTTTTCCGTTTATTTTTTCAATTACACCTGCAACATCAGAACCGGATATATGGGGCATTGGCCCCTCAATTTTTCCTTGTCGTTGTTGGATATCGAGATTGTTAATTGCACAGGCTCGTACGCGAATAAGCGCCTCTCCAGTTTTTGGTTCTGGCGTTGGAAACTCTCCGTATTGTAACGTCTCCGTCCCTCCTGTTTTTTCGAAAAACATTGCCTTCATAACTTTATTATATCAAGTTCGACTTCCCAGGCGGACCCCAACCAGCCGTGGAATATATTTCGTTGCGGAGTTTACTTATGCGCTAATTCGTGCGAATAAGCCCATGCCCCGCCCGGCGGCGGGATTGTGTGGGAAATAGTGTCAGGTACCCTTAGAAACTAAAACCAGTATATTTTAGAATTTTTTGGCCAGAAAATGGTAGTTGATGCGGTTTTTTTGTTTTTAGAAAAATTTGATCTCTGGACGATTATGCTTTGGAGAATATTTGTTTTCGGGTATGGATGAGATTGACCAGATAAAATTTGATCGTGTGCGAAGAGGGGCAGAGATAGTTTATAAAGCCATCGGGGAGATTTGGTGTCCTTATTTCAAGGAGAAAATAATATTCAATGCGAAGGGGTGGGAACATCTTAAATTCAAGACCCACGGCCATGCTCGAGAGCGCGGAGATCAGTACGTCCGTTTTAAGCTTCTCTATCTGGCACCGGAAGTGTTGAAAATTTCGCATGCCGTCCAGGGTGTTTCTCAAATGAAGAAGATGGAGTTTATGAACGTAAACAGCCGTTGGGAATGGGTAATGAAGCGAGTCGAATTTTGGGAATTCATCGCCGTCATAGATGAGGTGAGGGTCCGCGTTGTTATAAAACAAGTTGAGGGCGGCGCTAAGCATTTTTGGAGTATTATTCCCTTCTGGAAAATCGACCAGACAACAAGACAAAGGACGTTGCACGGTAGCCATCCTGATGTGGACTAAAAAACACCGTCCATGCGGCGTCTTTTAGGGGTACTTGGTTACGGCTTGAGTATAGCCGTGAGAGGGCCAAAACCCTCCAAGCACCATATTCAGTTTAGCAAACTGAAAAATAAGATGTCAAGTCAGCACAATCGCGGCTTTAGATTTTCTATGGAAAAACCTTATAGCAGTGTGCATGAAATTGGTGTCAGGTACCCTTAATATCCAAAACCAGCGAATTTGAATTTTTTGGCCAGAAGTAGGTTTGGGTGGGTTTAGAAAAATTTTATCCCTTAATATGCTATAATGTTACTAACCTTATCATTGATAAAGAATTCTCAACGTGTTAGTATAAAAGCCCTGTTTAGATACTAAAAAATGAAAGTACACAAAGTCCTAAAAAGTAAGAGCCAGCTTACAAAGTTGGTAGATTTGCAGTTTGAGACACTAGCGTTGCCGCAGCTTTCGCATGTCGAAAAAGCGAAATTTGATCACGCCCTCGCGATCGATCAACTTTACTATTCGAGCAAACTTGAGGGTTCGGCTCTCACGAGAGAAATGATCAACAAAGCCATTCATGGGAAGAAATTTTCGGCGGCCTAGAGACGAAGAGGAACTCCAAGAACGAGAAGCTTCAGGATTGTGGCAAGCACAAGCGCTTGCGAAAGACATTGGAGAAAGTTCCGAGAAGATTACTATTGAAACCATCTTGCACATTCACAAGGTGTTTCTTCAGCATACCAACCCAGATATTGCCGGTAGGTTCAGGAGGAGCGGGGAGGATATAAAGAAATTAAAGTGCATCACGCCACCTCCAGGAACGGCGGTACAAATGAAAATGCACGAGTTTTGGAGAGAGCTCGATACTCGATTGGCACAAATACCACCCCTGCCAAAAGGAAGTGGTAAAAAGACGCTTAAAAAAGCGTTCGAGAAACGGAACGAAATCATCGTGGACCTCGCGACTTGGACGCAATATAAAATGGCGAGTATCCATCCGTTCTGCGAAGGTAATGGTCGGATGGCACGACTTATGACCAACCTGATTCTTTATCGGCATAATTTGCAACCAACGGACATAAGGTACGAAGGCGAAAACAAAGCGGTTTACCTCAATGCGCTCTGCGAGATAGATCGTAGGGATGATTTCCGGCCGTTACGACAACTAATCGTTAAGGGAATGATTGCTTCTTACAAAAAATTGATTGAAGCTCAGAGGAAGGCAGTTAATAAGCAGTGATAAATTAGGAAACATTAGGAAACAGTGTCAGGAACCCTTAAGAGCTAAAACCAGCGAATTTGAATTTTTTGTCCAGAAAATAGTAGTATAGCCTCACTAGGAAATTAAAGTAATGAAATAACCTCGGCTAAAGAAAGCTATAGCACATCCGACGATCACGGCAACCGCAAAATACCCGAAACTCTTAAGAGAGCGAACGGAGGAAAGCTGACGAGCTACCATTCCGACGATCGGCGTAAGCACTACATATGGAGCCGCAGTTGTGGCAAACCCAAACGCCGCCATTTGTTGTCCATAACCGGTGAGCTTCATAAGATCTCCCGCAAGCTTTGTTCCGTAGGCGATCACTTCTTTCGGTCCGATAAAAATCATTAGTCCCAGCACGAATCCAAAAACGAGATTAATGACAATGCTTAACAGATTAGTCTCGCTGTGGTCTTGTCCGAAGCCGCTCGGTCCCGGCATAGAATTCATGTTAGGGAAGTTCATGCTTATAAGTATAATCGTTGTCTGATTTTATGAAATACCCCCAATGCCGTGTTCCGGTCCAGTACCGCTACCGTTCAAGCCCCACAAGCGTTCTTGGTGGCTAAGATAGGGGGGAGGTACTAGAAACAGTGTCAGGTACCGTTAAACACTAAAACCGGCTAATTTGAATTTTTTGGCCAGAAAATGGGAGAATGACCTGGATTCCCGCTTTCGCGGGAATGACAAACTGACCGAGATGACACGCATTGTTCTTAATGATATCGGGGGATGGTTTCCACCCCCTAAAGTGTAAGGGGTGAGGTTAAAAGAAAACTAAATAGAAAGAATGTCAGGTACTGTTAAACTCTAAAACCAGCGAATTTGAATTTTTTGGCCAGAAAATGGGAGTCGACGCGGTTTTAGTGTTTTTAGAAAAATTTTATCTCTGCGCAGTATGATTCGAGTGTGGAAAAAGATTTTACCGCGTGGCATGTCTTGAAAACCGATCTGCAGGCAATCGACGCAAGAGTGTTCTTTCATGAACGCGATATTTGGCTTTGTTCTATCGGAATCAACCTTGGCCACGAAGAGGACGGAAAGCGAGAGCGGTTTTTAAGGCCAGTCGTTATTTTTAGAAAATTCAACCCCGACCTTTTCTGGGGTATTCTGCTCACAAGCAGGATACGGATAGGATCATATTATTATCAATTTCGTCTTGACGGACGGATCTCAACCGCAATGCTTTTCCAGATGAGATTGTTTGATCGTAAACGTCTTTTGCGTAAAATGGGTATGATGCCGAATAGGTATTTTGAACCCATGAAAGAAATGTGTATGGCTTTGATTCCTTAAAAACGAATCCCTCCTTGAGGGGAGGGATTCTCGGAGGCCGAAGCCAAAGTACCATTATTGTAGCAAGCCGCGTCGTTTCGTCAAGTCGGTAATCGAGGGTAATGCTAGTCAAATGGTACAAGCGATAGCGATTTCTCTAAGTAGTATCTGGGATTTTTGAACATTTCCGGTGAGGAAAAACGGGCTTGGAATTCACTCACGTAATCGGGCAGCTTTTCGGGCG
>Ga0209515_10002079_pt1 | contig 31617 bp, 32 predicted proteins | sample Subgroupgradi54m_FD_187454 | JGI IMG/M metagenome (GOLD analysis project Ga0209515, IMG submission 187454) | Subsurface groundwater microbial communities from S. Glens Falls, New York, USA - GMW60B uncontaminated upgradient, 5.4 m (SPAdes)... ... | reverse complement strand
GAGCATCACGCTAACCGCTCTGATCGCCGGCCTGGTGGGCGGCCGCCTTGCCTATGTCCTGCTGCAGTGGGATCTCTACCAGAACAATCCTCTGGAGATCCTCCGGCTGGACCACGGCGGGCTGGTCTTCTTCGGCGGGCTGGCGGCCGGTCTGGCCGGTGGGATCTGGGCCATCCGCCGAGCCGGGATGCCGGTGCTCAAGACGGTGGATCTCCTGATCCCTCCGCTCACGGTGGCCCATGCTCTGGGCCGGATCGGCTGCTTCCTGAACGGCTGCTGCTACGGAAAGAATGGCCATCCAACGCAGCTGTACGAGATGCTGGCCCTGTTCGGAATCTTCTTCCTGCTTAAAAGGCTCGAGCGGCGGAACCCGTCCCCCGGCACGATTCTTCTGACTTACGGGTTGAGCTACGGTGTCTGGCGGTTCTTCATCGAGTTCCTGCGGGCGGACAACCCGCTGGTGGCTTGGGGGCTGACGGTTTTCCAGCTGATCAGCCTGGCGGTGATCGCGGTGACGGGGCCGTTGCTCCTTGCCCGGCGTCTGCGCGCGCGCAATGACTGAAGAAACTTTCCGTCATCGTGTTCCCTCGGGCTTGTCCCCCGACCGGCTGGACCGGTTTCTGTCCAGGGCCGTTCCCGGCCTCTCCCGTTCCAAGGTGCAGCGGCTGATCATGGATGGAAAGGTCCGGGTCAACGGCCGCCCGCTGCGCAGGCCCTCTTATCAAGTGCGCGGCGGAGAAGAGCTCTCTCTGGAGATCCCCCCTCCGGAAACGTCCGAGCTTAAACCGCAGAAGATCCCCCTCAACATCCTGCACGAAGACGAATGGCTGTTGGTGCTGGACAAGCCGGCCGGCCTGGTGGTGCATCCGGGCGCTGGCCACTCGGAGGGGACGCTGGTCAACGCGCTGCTCGCACATGGCTCCAAGCTTTCCCGGATGGGCGGGGCAGTGAAGCCGGGTTTAGTCCACCGGCTGGACAAGGACACCTCCGGCCTCATGGTGGTGGCGAAGGATGACGCGACGCATTGGAACTTGAGCAAGCAGTTCGCGGGCCGCTCGGTGCTGCGGGTTTACCAGGCGGTGGTGAGGGGGCAGGTGCAGCGGACGGAGGGAACCATCGATGCCCCGATCGGCCGGCACCCGGTCCACCGCAAGAAGATGACCGTCCGCCACGACTCCGAGCGGGACGCGATCACCAAATACAAGGTGCTCAAGCGGTTCCATGATGCGACGCTGATCGAGCTCACCCCCCAGACCGGCCGCACCCATCAGCTGCGCGTTCATCTGGCTTCCATCGGCCACCCGATCCTCGGCGACACCGAGTACGGTGTGGGCGGCGGTTTCTCGCGCCAGGCGCTCCACGCGCATCGCCTCGGGTTCCGGCATCCGGGCATCGAGCAGTACGTGGAATTTACCTCGCCGCTCCCGCGCGACCTCCAGCGCGAAATCTCCCGTTTGACATAGCTACGACCGTATGCTAAATTTAGCGTCATGACAAAACCAAGAGCCAGTACGCTCCTCCTCGGGATCGCCTTCCTTGTCGCGGCCGTTGCGGCCGCAAACTTCTATGTCGGAAAGAATACCGAACAGGCTAAGCGGATCTTGACCGAGCAGCAGCTCCAGACCGTGAAGAAACAGGTGGGGGCGCTCGAGAAGGAACGGGACGAGCTTACCAAAGCCAAGACGGAGCTGGAGACGCAGACTGCCGATCTGACCAAGCAGGCCAAGGCGGTGGCCGGGCAACTGGCGCAGGAGAAGCGGGCGCGCGAGGCGCTGACGACCGAGCTGGCCCAGCTGCGCAAGAGCTCGACCCAGATCAAAACCCAATTGGACCAGGAAAAGGACGACAAGCAGGCGCTCACCGAAGATTTGGCCAAGGCCAAGCAGAGCTATCAAGCCCTCAGCAACGAGCTGACTACGCTGCGCCAGGCAAAAGAGGCGCTGGAGAAACGGGTCAAGGAGATGCTGTCCCAGAGGGCAAAGGAAGCTGAACAGATCGTGGTGACCGCTCCCTCCGCCGGGACGCAGCAGACGGGGATCTCGTCGGCCTCGGCCGCGTCAACGGCATCCGCCGCTAAGTCCTCCTCCGAGGGGAAGGTCCTGGTCGTCAATCGCGAATTCCATTTTGTGGTGATCAACCTGGGTTCCAAGGACGGTGTGAAGAAGGGAGCCCGCTTCACCGTTCTCCGGGGCGGCAAGCCGATCATGTCCGTTGAAGTGGACAAGCTGTACGACAACATGTCGTCGGCCAACATGCTGGACGAAGGGAAGAAGGGTTCCGAGGTGAAGGAAGGGGACACCGTCCGCCTGGTTTCGTAGGGATAACTTGACTAAGTCTATTGGGGTCTGACCCCGTGGGGTCAGACCCCTTTGGTTTTTGAAATGGCAAATCTGATCATTCAACCGGCCCGGTTTCTGCAAGGGGAGCTTGTTCTTCCCGGCGATAAGTCCATCTCTCACCGAGCGTTTCTTCTGGGTGCCCTGTGCCACGGTCCGACCCGCATCCTTCATTGTCTTGCCGCCGATGACGTGAACCGCTCCCGCTCCGCCGTCGAGGCGCTCGGTGTTCCTGTCCGGAGGGAGGGAGAAGCCTGGGTGGTGGAGGGGAAAGGGATCGGGGTTTTCCGGGCGCCCAGCGGGCGGCTCGACATGGGAAACTCCGGAACCACGACCCGCCTGCTGCTGGGAATCCTGGCCGGCTGCCCGTTCGAAACGACGCTGTTCGGCGACGCTTCTCTTTCCAACCGTCCGATGCGCAGAGTCACCGAGCCGCTGCAGAAGATGGGGGCGGTGATTCGCGGGGAGAAGGGCGCCGACCGCCTGCCGCTGATCATCCGCGGGGGCGGCTTGAAGGGGATCCGGCACACGCTGGCGGTCCCGAGCGCCCAGGTGAAGTCGGCGCTGCTGCTGGCCGGCCTGTCCGCCGAGGGGCCGACCACGGTGGTGGAGCCGGTCCCGACCCGCGACCACACGGAACGGATGCTCTCCTTTCTCGGCACCCGCGTCGCGCGCCGGGGTGAGGAGGTCACGGTGGAACCGGGCTCAAAGATGCAGGGTAGGGAAATCGAGATCCCGGGCGATTTTTCCAGCGCGGCCTTTTTTCTGGTAGCGGCCGCGATTGTTCCCGGCTCCAGCGTGACGATCCGGCGGGTAGGGTTGAATCCAACCCGGACCGGATTGCTGGATCTGCTGCGGCGGATGGGCGCCCGCGTCCAGGTGATCCCTCGTCCGGGCGCCTCATGGGAGCCGGTGGGGGACGTGAAGGTGGAGTCCGCCCCGCTGCGTGCGGTCACAGTGGAGCCTTCCTTAATACCGGGGATCATTGATGAGCTTCCGATCCTGATGGTGGCCGCCTCCCAGGCGAATGGGGTCTCCCGGATGGAGGGGGTCGGGGAGCTGAGGGTCAAGGAGACCGACCGGATCCGTTCGATGGTCGCCGGCTTGAGCGCTATGGGGGCCGGCATCCGCTCGGAAGGGGACACGATGATCGTGGAAGGCCCCCGCCGGCTCAAAGGGGCCGCGGTGGATTCCTTCGGCGATCACCGAACCGCGATGGCGTTGGCGGTGGCGGCGCTGACGGCGGAGGGGATCACGACCGTTCGGGAGAGTGAGTGGGTTTCCATCTCCTTCCCCGAATTTGAGGAGAAACTCAGATCAATCCAGCATTGACACCCGTTGCCCGGCGTTGCTACAATTACCCCTCTAAGCCTTAAGTCCGCTTAGATTCCTTCCGATGGCAGAAGATAACAACCACTGGGTCAACGAAGTCGTCAGCAGTGCTCTCGGTCTTTTCTCCAATGACCTGGGGATTGATCTGGGCACTGCGAACACCCTGGTCTACGTCAAGGGCCAGGGGATTGTTCTGTGCGAGCCCTCCGTGGTGGCGATCAACCGCGCCACCGGGGCGGTGCTCGCGGTCGGGGACGAGGCTAAGCGGATGCTGGGCCGCACCCCCGGCTCCATCCTCGCCATCCGCCCGATGAAAGACGGCGTGATCGCCGACTTCGAGGTCACCGAGGCGATGCTGCGCTACTTTATCCGGAAGGTGCACAACCACCGGGTGATCGTCCGCCCGCGCATGGTGATCGCGATCCCGTCCGGGATCACCGAGGTGGAGAAGCGGGCCGTGCGCGACTCGGCGCTGCACGCGGGGGCGCGCGAGGTGCATTTGGTTCCGGAACCGGTGGCGGCTGCTATCGGCGTCGGCCTGCCGATCCATGAGCCGGCCGGCAACATGATCGTGGACATCGGCGGCGGAACCACCGAGATGGCCGTGATCTCCCTCTCCGACATCGTCTTCTCCAAGTCCATCCGTGTCGGCGGCGACGAGCTCGATGACTCGATCGTGCAGCACATGAAGAAGACCTACAACCTCATGATCGGCGAGCGGACCGCGGAGGAGATCAAGGTCAAGCTGGGATCCGCGTATCCCCTCGAGCAGGAGATGACCATGGAGGTGCGCGGCCGCGACCTGGTCGCCGGGCTGCCCAAGACCGTCACCGTTTCCTCGGAGGAGATCCGCGAAGCCCTGTCGGAACCGATCGCGCAGATCGTCGAGGCGGTCCGCATCACGCTGGAAAGAACGCCGCCAGAGCTCTCCGCCGACCTGATCGAGCGGGGGGTGGTGCTGGCGGGAGGGGGGTCGCTGCTCAAGGGGGTCGACCGGCTCCTCTCGGAGGAGACGGGTCTTCCGTTTCACCTGGCCGACGACCCGATCACCGCGGTGGCGCAGGGAACGGGCAAGTACCTCAGTGATCTGAAGACCCTGCGCAAGATCACCATGACGCCGACTTCTTACTGGAACGAATCGTAAAAACAGTTGCCACGGAAGTTCGAACGGACTGCCGTTCTGTTGGTTCTCGTTGCCTCTCCCTTTTGGCTCCCCGCGCTTCCGTATGGATTAGGGGATTCCTTCCGGCACACCTTCCTGGATTGGGTCCGGCCCGTTTTTGAAACACTCCACACTGTCCAGCAGGGGTTCGGTCACCTTGGGACAGGCGTCTTGGAGATCTTCAGCCTTCAGGAGGAGAACCGTATCCTGCGCGCTCGCCTGGAAGCGCTGCGCGCGCAGGAAGAGACGCACAGGGAGCTGTTCCGGGAGAACATGCGGCTCCGGAAGCTTCTCGGGTTCCGTTCCAAGGCCAACTGGACCGTCCTGCCGGCGGAGGTGATCGGCAGGGAGTTGGGCCCCTGGTCCCGCGGTCTGCTGCTGGACAAAGGGATGAAAGACGGCGTGAAGGAGGGGATGGCGGTGATCACGCCGATCGGCTTGATCGGCCGGATCAGCGAGGCGGGCCCATCCTCCAGCCAGGTTGTGCTGTTGACCGACCCCCATTTCCGGGTCATGGGCCGGCTGTCGGAGAGCAGCATCTCCGGGCTGGTGACGGGCGGCCCGACCGGCGAATGTCTGGTCACCTACCTGCCGCTGACGGAGATCATTAAGGAAGGGCAGGCGGTCGCCACCGCCGGCGGCCGCAGCTTTGCACCCGGCGGGATTCCCATCGGCGTCATCCGGAAGGTTTGGAAGGACTCCTCGGAGATGTATCAGGCGGCGGCGCTTCAGCCGATGGTTCGCCTGGGGGCCGTGGATGAAGTCCTGGTGGTCTCATGGCATTCCGACAAGTCGTAGCCGCGCTCGCTTTTTTCTTGGGCGTGGACCTGCTGCTCCTGGCCCTCTTGCCGGCCCTGCGCCTCTTCATCGATCCGCTGATGATTTTGCTCGTTGGGCTTGCGTTCGGCACGCGCTCCACCCGCTTTCTCTGGATGATGGGGCTGGGGATCGGGTTTTTAAAAGACTTGTACGTGGGGACCCTCTTCGGGGCTTGGACCTTTACTTTCGCGGGGGCGGCATGGATGATCGGCGCCACCCGCCAGATGGTCGAGTGGGAGGATTCGGCCGTGATCGGGGTCTGGACGGCGATCCTCACGCTGGCGGTTTGGCTCTTTTACGGATTCTGGCTGACCCTGGCGGATCCGTTCATCCACTGGGGCAACGGCCAGCTCTGGATCGTTCCGGCCGCCATGGCGGTGCAAGGCCTTCTCGCCGCGTGGATCTTCCCGCGCCTGCGCAAGTTCCTGAAAAGTGCGACTTAGAATCCTTCAGAGGATCATCTTCGGCGGGCTGATCCTTCTCTGGATCGGCCTGTTTGTGGCACAGGTACTCCAGGGCCGGCAGTATCGGGAGCAGTCGGAGAAGAACCGGACCCGCCTCATCCATCTCCCCGCCGCCCGCGGGACCATCCTGGACCGCAACGGCGTTCCCCTGGCCGAAGACCGGATCACCTTTGAGTTGGCGGCACTCCCGCAGGAGCTCACGGACCCCGAGCAGGCATGGGCGGCGCTTTCCCCCATCGTGGGGATCTCTTCCGAGGAGCTGGCCAAGAGATACCGGAAGGGTTTTCAGGCAAAATTCTCTCCGGTCACCCTCATGCGGGATCTCCCGCGCGACCTCGCGTTCCGGCTGGAGGAGGAACGGGAACGCCTGCCGGGCGTTCTGGTCCGTCCGGTTCCGGAGAGGAACTACCCCCTCGGTCCCGCGGTGGGCGCGGCGGTCGGCTATCTCGGGCTCATCGCGCCGGAAGAGCTGACCCAACTCAAACCCTACGGATACACGTTCCGGGACCGGATGGGGAAGGACGGATTGGAGCAGCAGTACGACTCCCTGCTGCGGGGCCGGGACGGCGGTCTTCACGTCGAGGTCAACGCTCAGGGAAGACTCGTGCAGCAGCTGGGGTTCCTTCCTCCCCAGCGGGGCCGGCGGATTCGTGTCTCTCTGGACGCGCATCTCCAGGAGATCGCGTATCAACTCCTGCGGGGATCGAGGGGGGCGGTGATGGTGATGGAGGTCAGGACAGGAGAGGTCCTTTGCCTGGTCAGCTCCCCCAGCTTCGACCCGAACGCCTTCATGGATTCCAACCGCCAGTCTGAGATCCGCTCTCTGCTGAGGAACTTAGACCGGCCGATGTTCAACCGCGCCATCCGGGCGATGGTGCCTCCGGGTTCCATCTTCAAGGCCGCAACGGCTTACCAGGCGCTGAAGACTGGGAAGATATCGCCCGCCACGACCTTCGAATGCCGCGGGGAGTTCCATCTGGGCCGCGCGGTCTTCAAGTGCTGGGACGCGGAGGGGCATGGTCCCCAGAACGTGGTACAGGGACTTCAGCACTCCTGCAACGTTTTTTTCTATAACACCGGCCGGCGCCTGGGGGTAACCGGGATCGGCGAAGCGGCCCGCCTGTTCGGGTTGGGGCGCTCGACCGGGATCGACCTGCCGCGGGAGGCCAAGGGGCTGGTGCCGGATCCGGAGTGGATGCGCAAGAGCGCCCATCACGACTGGCAGGAAGGGGACACCATTTCCTTCGGGATCGGACAAAGCGCGTTGCAGACCACCCCTCTGCAGATGATGAGGCTCTTCGGAGCGATCGCGACGGAAGGCACGCTGGTTCAGCCCCACCTCCTGATCGCCGTGGAAGGGGAAACGGCTCCTCGGCGCCAAGGACAGGCGCTGCAGCTGGAACTGAACAAGGCGGCGCTCGCCACAGTGAAAGAAGGTTTGGAGCAGGTGGTCAACTCCGACACCGGGACCGGCCGCTTGGCGAGGATGCCGAACGTCCGGGTGGCCGGAAAGACCGGCACGGCGCAGGTGCCCAACGGCGCTCCCCACGCCTGGTTCTGCGGCTACGCGCCGGCCGAGTCCCCGAGGCTTAGCTTCGTGGTCTTCCTGGAGCACGGGGGGAAGGGAGGGCTCTACGCGGGCCGAATCGCGGGCGGCCTGCTCGCGCATCTCAAGGAGATGGGGTACCTCTGATGCTGAGCCGGCGCCAGATCCAGGGCCTCGACCGCCTCTTCCTTTTCTCCACCTTGCTGCTGCTGGGGATCGGCCTGCTCGCTCTCTACAGCGCGGCGTTCCAGAAAACACAGATGACGGGGATCAGCTTTCTCCATCGCCAGCTGGTCTGGGCCGCGCTCGGCTGCGGATTGGCGATCCTGCTGGTGGTGGTGGATTACCATCTCTGGCTGGAATGGTCCTACCCTCTTTACGTGCTGACGCTCCTCCTGCTGGGGTTGGTGCTGGTGATGGGGACGGTGCGCGGCGGAGCGCAGCGCTGGCTGAGTGTCGGAGGCATGACGATCCAGCCCTCGGAGTTCGCGAAGCTGGCCACCATCCTGGCGGTGGCGCGGTACTTGGGGAATCGTCCCCCCATCTCCAATAGGTGGAGCTCTGTCCTGGGGGCCTGCATCCTGATCGGGATCCCGATGGCGATGATCCTCAAGCAGCCGAACCTCGGCACCGCCTGCGTGTTCGGGTTCATCGGCCTGGCCATGCTGCTGGTCTGGGGGATTCCGCTGCGGGCGTTGGTGATCGTCCTGAGCATAGCGCTGATCTCCATCCCGCTTCTCTGGTGCTTCCTGGAAGATTACCAGCGGTCCCGGCTGATGGTTTTCCTCAACCCGAACCTGGATCCGTTGGGAGCGGGCTACACCGTCATCCAATCCCGGATCGCGATGGGATCGGGCCAGTTCTGGGGGAAGGGATGGCTCGCCGGCACGCAGAACCAGCTGAACTTCCTGCCCGAGCGCCACACCGATTTCATTTTTTCCGTGGTGGGGGAGGAGTGGGGCATCCTGGGGACCACCCTCTGCATGACTCTCTTTTTTCTCAGCTTCCACCGCGGGTTCATCATCGCCACGCAGACCCGAGATCCGTTCGGGCGCCTCCTCATCGTGGGGCTGATCACCATGCTGGCGGCCCACACCCTCGTCAACATGGGGATGGTGATGGGGATGATGCCGGTGGTCGGCCTGCCTCTGCCGTTCATGAGCTACGGCGGGTCGTGGCTGATGACTTGCCTCGTCGCGGTCGGCATCATCCTCTCCGTCGGCGTCCGCCGCCCCGTCTTCTAACCGCTTCCACACCCCGGCCGTTGGGGAAAGGGTGCGGGACCGCCGTACGCTCGTCGTCCCTGCGAGACGACTCGCTCTCGACCTTCCCTCGCTGATCGCTCGGGACACCCTGCCCGCTCGGTCGGTCAAGGCCGGCTTGTCCCGCACCCTTTCCCTGGCTGGCGAGATGCGATTGTGCAATGGGCACAAGTGGCCAAGGCCTTGAACTAATGAGCAGAGTTAAGCCACACTTGCAACGGATCGCCATGATAGATCGCTTGATGACCATAGATGAAGTTGCCCGTTACATGCGGGTCAGCCGTTTCACCATCTACCGGCTGGCCAAGAACCATTTTATTCCCGCAACCAAGATCGGACGCCAATGGAGATTCCAGAAAGAGGAGATCGACCGATGGGTAAAAGATCAATCCTTCCGACAGGACTAAGAGAGAAGCTGATCGTCGCGTTCAGCCTAATGTCCATCATCCCTCTGCTGGTCCTGGGATACGTGGTCAGCATCTATGTCTTCCCTCAAATCCGGGAGATTGGGAACCTTTCCTTGGTTATAGCGCTGGCCATCGGAATTGCCCTGCTGGGGCTCGCCGTGACGTGGGGATTCGTGATGCCGGTTGTCAAACTGGCATCCGAAGCGCAGGCGATCGCCCACGGAGAGCTGGACCGCCAGGTGGAGGTGGAAGCGGGCGGTGAGATTGGATCCATCGGTTCCGCGCTCAACCAGATCACGCAGCGGGTGCGGGACAACATGGCCCAACTGCACGCGTACGGAGAGGAGACCAAGCATCTGAACCTGGAGATCAACCGAAGGATCCTGACGCTGTCGCACCTGCTGCAGGTGAGCAACTTGATCGGTCAGTCCGCCAAGATTGAAGAGGTGACGGCTTTCATCCTCGAGAAGCTGGCGCAAGTGGAAGAGACGGAACTCAACTGCTTGCTGGAGTTGGATGCACAAATGGGTGTCTTCACGGTTCGAGGGTGCATGGGATCAGACTTAGGGCCAGCCGTCTTGCAGGGTTCTCAGATCTCCTCGCCGTGGCTGGAGAAGGTGCTCCGGGAAGGACGTCTCGTGGTCGTGGATCGAGAGCGCGCGTCGGCGAAGGGACAGGTTTTCTTGAACGAACAATGGGGGATGACCAACGCGGTGCTGCAGCCGATCGTCTCGGTGGGGAGGGGGATCGCGGTGCTGATATCGGCAAATCGGAAGAAAGAGTTCGTCTTCCATGGGGAGGTCTTGGACCTACTGAAGGTGTTCGGCAAGCAGGCGGCGATCGCGATCGAGAACGACCTGCTCGTGAAGCGGGCGGAGGAATTGAAGGTTATTGATGAGCTGACCGGAGTTTACAATGCCGGCTACATGAAGAACCGCCTGGAGGAAGAGATCCAAAGGGCGATGCGCTACCAGCGTTCCTGCTCCTTGATCGTTTTGAATCTGGATAATTTCCGGAAGATTCAGGACCTCCACGGAGTTCTGGCGGGAGAGGGGCTCCTCCACCAAGTGGCGGAGATCCTGAAAACGCGGGTGACCGAGGTGGACCGGGTTGGGCGGATGGGGCAGGACGAGTTCGCGATCATCCTTCCAGAGAAGAATAAGCGGGAGGCGATCGAGCTGGCCGAATCCATCCGCCGCACGGTGGAGGCGACCCGGTTTACAAACGGCCCCACGCCTCTTCCAGGCCTCCTGACGGTCTGCGCGGGGGTGAGCGAGAACCCGTTGGACGGATCCTCCGAGGGCGGCCTGTTCGCCAAGGCGGCGGAGGCGATGAAGGCGGCGAAGCAGCAGGGGAAAAACAAGGTTCTAGCGGCCTAGGAGGAAACGATGTCCGATCCGAGAATGCAGGAGCTGCTCAAGCGCATGGTCGAGCTGGGCGCCTCCGACCTCCATCTGACGGCCGGTTCGTCGCCCACCTTCCGGATCAATGAGGATCTGCGGCCCTCAGAGCAGACGCCGCTCAAACCCGAAGAGACACGGGTTCTGGCGTATTCGCTGCTGAGCCCGCAACAGATCGCTGCCTTTGAGAAGGATCTTGAGATGGACATGTCCTTCGGGTTGGGCGAGTTGGGCCGGTTCCGCGTCAACGTCTTCATGCAGCGCAGCTCCGTCAGCGTGGCGATCCGGCTCCTGCCTTCTCACATTCGGAACTTCGAAGAGTGCGGACTGCAGGCCAAGATCATGGAGGAGATCTGCCAGCGCAAGAAGGGGCTCGTTCTCATCACGGGGGCGACCGGGTCGGGCAAGTCCACCACGATTGCTTCCATGGTCGGCTGGATCAACGCCAACCGGCGGTGCCACATCGTCACCATCGAGGACCCGATCGAGTACATCCACAAGAACCAGAAGGCACTCGTGGACCAGCGCGAGCTCGGCACCGACACGCGCAACTTCCACGAGGCGCTCAAACACATCCTGCGGGAGGACCCCAACGTTATCCTGATCGGCGAGATGAGGGACCTCGAGACGATCGAATCGGCGCTGAACATCGCCGAGACCGGCCACCTGGTCCTGGCCACGCTGCACACCTCGGACGCGGTGCAGAGCATCAACCGCATTGTGGACGTCTTCCCGGCCCACCAGCAGCAGCAGGTGCGGATTCAGCTCTCATTCGTGCTGCTGGCGATCTTCTCCCAGCAGCTTATCCCTTCGGCCAACAAAGAGGAGCGGAGGCTGGGTGTGGAAATCCTGCTGGCGAGCCCGGGGGTCCGGGCGCTGATCCGGGAAGGAAAGGCGCACCAGATCTATTCGCTGATCCAGACCGGCCAGAGGGACGGGATGCGCACCATGAATCAGTCTCTGGCCGAGCTGTATCTCAAGCGGGAGATCAGCTATGAAGAAGCTTTGGCCCGCTCCCACGATCCGGAGGAGCTTTTGCGTTTGATCCATCCATGAGAGAGGTATGGGATGCCCCAAAGGGTTGTCGGTAAACAACTGGGCGAGCTGCTCCTCAGCCGGAAGATCGTCACCCGGGAGCAGTTGGAGGAGGCGTGCAAGCTCCAGGAAACCAGAGGGGGGCTTCTGGGCCAGATCCTTGTCGGCCTGGGGTACGCGACGGAGGAGGCCATCGCACAGGCCCTGACCACGCAGTACGGGCTTCCCTATCTGCCTCTGGCGCACTACTCCGTGGATCCGGAGCTGCTGCGCTTGATCCCCGAGAATGTCGCCCGGCAATACTGCTTGGTCCCCGTGGATAACATCGGAAACACCCTGACGATCGCCATGGCAAACCCCTTGAACACGAAGGCGGTGGACGACATCGAGCTGCTGACCCACTGCTCGGTGCAGATCTTCGTGTCCACCCCCAGCGACATCCTACAGGCGATCCAGCGCGGCTACGGAGGGAACCATGCCTGAGATCCTCCGGGCCATGAACGAGCGCCTGATCGAGACCCTCCTGGCCCAGAACCTTCTGAAGCAAGAAGAGGTGAGCCGGGTCCTGGCCGTCCAGAAGGAGAAGAGCGTTTCCTTAAGCCGCCTGTTAGTGGAGATGAAGATGGTGGACCCCAAAGCCCTGATCGGGGTTCTCAGCCAGATTCTCCATATTCCGACGATCGGTCTCTCGAAAATGGAGGTGGACAAGGCGTTGACCGAGATTGTTCCCCGGAAGCTGGCAGTCCATTACCAGGTGATCCCTCTTTCGAGGCTAGGCAAGCAGCTCACGATCGCCACAGCGGACCCTCTCAATGTTCTGGCGACGGATCACCTTGCCCAAGCGACCGGCATGAGCCTGGTTCTGCTGCTGGCTCCGCCGGACGAGATTCAGGATGCCTTGCACCGCCTCTACGGAGGAGCTATCAAAGATACCCTGGTGGAGCTGCAGGAGGAGAGCGGCCGTCCGGAGGCGAGCTCCGCCGACCGCCTGATTTCGCTGACTCAGGAAGGGCCGATTGTCCAGGTGACCAACGCTCTTTTGAAGGAGGGGGTCATCTCCAAGTCCAGCGATATCCTGGTCGAGCCGTTTGAAAAGAAACTGCGGATCCGATACCGGGTGGACGGGATCTTCCGGGAAGGGATCTCGCCCCCCGCCTCGATGCACGAGGGAATCGTCTCCCGCATCAAGGTTATGGCCAACCTGAACATCGCGGAGCACCGCCTACCGCAGGATGGGCGGATCAAGTTCTCGGTCTCGGGGCGGGATGTGGATTTCCGAATCTCCGTGATCCCCTCGTACTACGGGGAGAAGGTCTGCCTGAGGATCCTGGACAAGGCGCAGGCGATGCTGGACCTGGATCGGCTCGGCTTCGCCCCGGAGCCGCTGGCGGTCATCAAATCGGCGGTCGCCCGGCCGCACGGGATGGTCCTCATCACCGGTCCGACTGGTTCGGGAAAGACGACCACGATGTACTCCATTTTGAAGCTGATCGACCGCCCGGACAAGAACCTCGTGACCATCGAAGATCCGGTGGAGTTCGACCTGCCCGGCATCAATCAGGTCTCGGTGCGGCCGGAGATCGGGCTGACCTTTGCCTCGGGGTTGAGGTCCATCCTCCGCCAGGACCCGAATATCATCATGATCGGCGAGATCCGGGACCAGGAAACCGCGGACATTGCCGTCAAGGCGGCCCTGACCGGCCACTTGGTGCTTTCCACCCTGCATACCAACGATGCGCTGGGAGCCGTGGACCGCCTGGTAAACATGGGGGTGGAGCCGCACCTGATCGCGGCTTCTCTCATGCTCACGGGGGCGCAGCGGCTGCCCCGGCGGGTCTGTCCCCGCTGCAAAGAGGTGATCCATCCTTCGAAAGAGCTCATGGAGCAGTTGGGGCTTCCGACCGACGGCACATACGTCAAGGGCAGGGGATGCGCGGAATGCCGGAACACCGGGCTGGACGGCCGGATCGGGCTGCTGGAAGCGGTGCCGGTCACGCCGGAGTTGCGCGGCTGGATCGAGCAGGGGGCCTCGGTGATTAAGCTGAAGGAGGTCGCCCGCGAGGAAGGCGTCCTCTCCTTGAGAGAGCACGCGGTTGGGCGAGCGGCGGCGGGAATCATGCCGCTGGAGGAAGTGGCCCGCACGACGGTGGGAGTTGAGGAGTAGCCGATGGTCGCTTCTTCCTTAAGACAACGGGTGGTGGATCTGCTGGTCGAGAACTGCGGGCTTGACCGAAAAAAGCTGGAGGCGGCGCTTCGGGAATCCGGAAGCAAGAGCCGGGGCCTGGGGCGCCTGCTGGTGGAGGAAGGTTTTGTCTCCCAGAAAGAGCTTTTGGCTGTTCTGGCGAAGGGGCTCGGTTTTCCGCCGATCAACCTGAGCCGGTATCAGATTGACCCGGCTCTGGCGGAGCTGGTTCCGGAACGGCTGGCGCGGAAGCACCGCCTTATCCCCGTCTCCCGCATCGGGAAAAGCCTCTCGGTGGCGATGGCCGACCCGCTGAACGTGCTGGCCCTGGACGATTTGACCCTGCTCACCACGTACGACATCGCCCCGGTCCTGGCCGCCGAGGAAGACATCAGCCAGGCGATCGATAAGCTTTACCAGGCTTCCCCCACTCGTCTGGAAAGTCTTCTGAACGAGCCGGCCCAAGAGGGGCAGGCGCCCGGGGTGGAAAAGGAAAAATCTGAAGAAGAGGTGATGGACCTGACCCCCTTTGGCATGGCTGGCCAGCGGGGTCCCATCGTTCGGGTGGTGGACCTGATGCTGACCGACGCCCTCAAGGCCAGGGCGAGCGATCTCCACGTGGAGCCCTACGAGAAGGAGGTGCGGGTCCGCTACCGGGTTGACGGTGCGCTGGTGGAGGCCTTCACACTGCCCAAGCGCCACCAGAGCGCCCTCGTAACGCGGCTCAAGATCATGTCTCGGCTGGACATCACCGAGAACCGTCTTCCCCAGGACGGGCGGTTCAAGGTTCGACTGGATGGGCGGGAGGTGGACTTCCGCGTCTCGGTGCTGCCGACCAGCTTCGGCAACAAGGTGGTCCTGCGCGTGCTCGATCGAGGCAACCTCTCCGTCGGCCTGGATGAGCTCGGGTTTCTTCCCGGTTCTCTGGCCGCCTTCCACAAGGCGATCGAGCGGCCGTACGGGATGATCCTCGTCACCGGGCCGACCGGGTCGGGCAAGTCCACCACGCTGTACTCCGTTCTGACGGAGATGAACGAGCCCGGCCGCAACATCGTGACGGTCGAGGACCCGGTGGAATACCAGGTGGAGGGGGTGACCCAGGTTCAGGTCAACCCGGAGATCGGGCTTACCTTCTCCAGCGTCCTGCGGGCTTTTCTGCGCCAGGCCCCCGACGTGGTGCTGGTCGGCGAGATCCGGGACGTCGAGACCGCCGACATTGCGATCAAGGCTTCTCTCACCGGCCAGATTGTCTTGGCCACCCTGCACACGAACGACGCCCCTTCCGCGATCACCCGACTTATCAACATGGGGGTGGATCCGTTTCTATTGGCCTCCAGCCTCATCTTCGTGGCCGCCCAGCGTCTTTGCCGGCAGCTCTGCCCGCGCTGCAAGGTACCTGACGCAGTGAAGACGGAGCTGCTGAAGGGCAAGAAACTCTACCGGGGTAAGGGGTGCCCCTACTGCCGCGCCACCGGGTTCCGTGGGCGGTTCGCCATCCTGGAGGCGATGTTGCTGGACGATGCGCTGCGGGAGATGATCATCACCCGAAAACCGCTGGATGATCTGCGGACCTACTGTTTCTCGCACGGCATGAAATCCCTTCGGCAGGAAGGGATGGAGCATGCCCTTTCGGGACGAACCTCTTTGGAGGAGGTCTTGAAAGTGACGGCGGAGGATTAGATGAGATGAGCGCTTACCTGTACGTCGCGAAGCTGCCCGACGGGCGCACGATCCATGGATCGCTGGAGGCCGCATCCGAGCGCTCGGTGGTGGAGGGGCTCCACAAAAAGGGGCTCATCATCCTGGAGGTCAAGGCGGCACCCCGGCATGCCCAGGGTCTCTTCGGCGCGCGGGTCAAGCTGGATGACCTGGCGATTTTCTCGCGGCAGATGGCCACTCTCGTGGACGCCGGCATCCCGATCGTCGGTGGGCTGGAGGCGGTGGCCGATCAGGTGGAGAACCTCACACTAAAGAAGGTGATCACAGAGGTCAAGGACGCCGTAGAGGGAGGGACCAACCTGACGCTGGCGATCGCGAAACAGGGCAGGGTCTTCTCCCCCCTCTTTGTGAGCATGGTGCGGGCGGGGGAGGCCAGCGGCCATCTGGCGGAAGTCCTGCAGAGGCTGGCGGTCTATCTGGAGAAGAGTGCCTCTCTTCAGCGGAAGGTCCGCTCAGCCTGTGTTTATCCGGCCATCGTCATCCTCATGGCGGTGACGATCACCAGCATCCTGGTGTTGACGGTGATCCCCTCCTTCAAGGAGATCTTCTCGACCATGGGGTCCGAGCTTCCGCTGCCGACCCAGATCCTACTCTGGGTCAGCGACTTCTCGCGGCGGATGTTCCTGCCGGGCGTGGGGCTGTTGTTTCTAGGGGTGTATCTTTTTCGTAAGCAGGTGCTGAGGACCAAAAGGGGCCGGCTCTGGTTCGACCGGTCGATGCTGAAGCTGCCGATTGTCGGCGCGCTGATCCGGAAGGTGGCCATCGCCCGGTTCGCCCGCACCCTGTCCACGCTGGTGCGCAGCGGCGTGCAGATCCTGGCGGCTTTGGAGATCGTGTCGGAAACGGCCGGCAACCGGGTCATCGCCGACGCCCTCATCCAGGTGAAGAACTCCATCCGGGAAGGGCAGAACATCGCCGGCCCTCTGACCGCCAGCAAGGCGTTCCCGCCGATGGTGGTTCGGATGATCGCGGTGGGGGAGCAGACCGGCCGGCTGGACGAGATGCTGTCCAAGGTGGCCGATTTTTATGAGGAACAGGTGGATGCGGCGGTCGCCGGTCTGACGAGCGCCCTGGAGCCGCTCATCATCTGCGTCCTCGGGATCGTGGTCGGATCCATTGTCTTTGCAATCTTCTTACCGATCTTCAAGATGGCGACGGTGGTGGGCAGCCACCATTGATCCCCTTGTATTTTTCCGGTGAAACGCTATACTTAGCAATGGAGGATTGTAGTTGTAATTATATGTGATGTATTGAGTTATGTCATTTTATAAAAGGTGTAAGGTATAAAAATAAAAGGAGAACAAGCAGATGTCTATCTACCGAAGGGGAGCAAAGGGTTTCACGCTCGTGGAGATCATGATCGTGGTGGCGATCATCGCTTTGATCGCGGCCATCGGCATCCCGAACCTCCTGCGGGCGCGGCACAACGCGAATGAGGGGGCGGCGATCGGTAACATGCATACGCTGGTGAGCTCGATGGAGTCCTGGAGAGCCAATCAGGCCCCGACGTCGTATCCCACCGCGGCTCAGGGTCTGGCTGCACTGTCTGCCGCTAACCCGCCGTACATTGACGCCGTGCTGTCGACCGGGACGCGCCAGGGGTATACCTTTACGTATACCTTCACCAACGCCAACGCGTACACGCTGTCGGCGGCCCCTGTCACACCGAACGTGACCGGCACCCGCACGTTCTTCACGGATCAGAGCGGTGTCCTCCGTGTGAACGCTGCAGGTACTACCCCGGCGACGCTGGCGAATACGGTGCCTTTGGATTAACAGAGCGTTTTTCTGGAGGCAAGCGGTTTTGGGCGGGGCGGCAGTCCCCAACGGGTTGCCGCCCTGTCTTTCTTGAAGGAGGAGTAGATGAAGGCGCGTGGGTTCACCTTGGTCGAGATCATGGTGGTGGTGGGCATCCTTGCCCTGTTGATGTCTTTTTCCATTCCGAACTTCCTGCGTGCACGGTCCAACACCACCGAGGTGCTTGCCATCACCTCGGCCCAGACGGTCGGCAGGGCCTGCCAGAATTTCTATAGCCAGGTCCAACCGCACAGCTATCCGGACAGCCTGGCGGTGCTTTCCACGAGCAACCCGCCCTACATTGACTCGGTCTTGGGAAGCGGGCAGAAACAGGGCTACCAGTTCGCCTACACATTCCAGGACACGGAGCATTTCCAGCTCCAGGCGCAGCCGGTGATACCTGGAGTCAACGGGAACCGATTCTTCTTTCTGGATCAGACCGGCGTGCTCCGGGTGCGGCAGGGGGGGGCCGCCGGTTCTGGAGATACCCCGGTGGAATGAGATGAGAAGACAGAGAGGGTTCACCCTCGTTGAGGTGATGGTGACCATGGCGATCTTCGCGGGCACCTTGGCGGCGTTCGCGGGGGTCTACGTGACAACGGAGCGGTTGAGCGAATCCAGCCGGAACCTCACCCAGGCGACGAACGACGCCCGCGTCGTCCTGGAAGCGATGCGGGACACCGCTCAGTCCAGCGGCGGGCTGAAAGGAGTGCCGCCAATGCCGCCGAACGCACCGGGGGTGACGGATCTTTTCCCCGTGGGAGTTTCGATCCCGGCGCCGCCGGGCACTGCGGGAGTCTCGAACCCGCCGCCGGTGGGTGTTGCATGGTCGCTTCCGGGCGAGACCCTCACGCTCAGCTATGCCGACCCGGTCACCGGAGTGACCAACTTAAACGCAGACCCCCTGTCGGTGACAGTATCGGTCACCTGGACCGAGGGGGGACACCCTGGGCGCACGATTTCGGTCAGTACGATGATGACGAGGCGATAGCGATGAAGCGGAAGCGATGGGGACAGAAGGGGTTCTCCTTGACGGAGGTGATGGTCGCCAGTGTGATAGCGGCCGGGATGGCTCTGTCTCTCGGGATGGTTCTCCGGGCGGGGGCGCGGGGCTGGCAGGCGAGAGAGAACCAGATGACGACCTCGTCCGAGCTGCGCCGGGGCATTCATTCCATGGCGCGGGAGCTGGCCCAGACGCGCAGCGATCAACTGCAAGTTCTCGTGGGTGGAGTGTGGATGTCGTGGGGGCAGCCCCCACCGCCCCCCTCCTTAACGTGGCCGCCGCCGTCCGACGTAAGTTCCTACCCCAGCGTCCGGTTCAAGGTGCCGGAGGTCGTGGCCCCAAACACGACGGTTGTCGACGCGACGGGGGCAGTGACTTGGTCCCCAAATCCGATCACCTATGATTTGGCGGCGGTGGCGGGGGGTGGGCAGCTGCTTCAGAGGACGCAGGGAGGAGTGGTGAGCCCATTGGCGTACGGGGTGACCGCGCTGAGCTTTCGGCGTCAGGCGGCAACTCCATCTGTGCTGGAAATGAACGTGACGGTCCAGCGGGGAGCCGCCGACGGAGCTCAACCGGTGATTCTGTCCACCCGCATCCGGCTGAGAAACTAAAGGTGAGAAAATGAAGAAAAGACAGGAAGGGTTTGTTCTGGTTACCGTCTACTGGCTCCTGACTCTTTTGGTGATCTTCGGCATCGCGGGGGTGACCTACGCGCTGGCCGATCTGCGGGCGTCACAGCGGGCGCAGGCCAGCCTTCAGGCGTTCTATCTGGCGGAGGCGGGGGTGGATTGGGCGATTACACAATTTCGGAATAATCCCCTCTGGGCCGGCGGAACAGGGACCAGCACTGCGGGAAGCTACGCAGTGACCCTGCAAAACTTGGGGAGCAACCGTCAGCGCGTCACCTCACAAGGGACGGCTGCGCAAGACGGGATCACGACAGTCCGGTCGGTGGAGTCTATTGTTCTGGTGACGCCCTCTCCCTTGTTCCGCTATGGGATGTTTGGGAACACATCCGTCACGCTGACGGGAAATGCGAATACCGACAGCTACAATTCCGCGAACGGTCCGTACAGCGCCCAGACTGCCGGGTCCCATGGGGATGTTGGAACCAACGGCATCTCCACTGGCAATGTAGGATTGACGGGGAACGCCACGGTCAAAGGGGACGCTTACGTGGGAACGACCGGGAACCCCAACACAGTCATCACAACGACCGACAACTCCACGATCACGGGGAATCGTTCGGCTCTGAGTACCCCGCAGCCGATGACGCCCGTTACCGTTCCCGGTGGACTGATCTCCCAAGGAGCTCTAAGCGTCTCCGGAAACAACACCGTGACCCTTCCCGGAGGCACGTACCTGTACAGCAGTATCAGTGTCAGCGGGAACGGCCAATTGAAATTTACCGGGGTTGCCACCCTCTATCTGACCGGAACGTTGAGTGTCAGCGGCAACGGCATCGGCACGGCGTCCAACCTGCCGCCAAACCTCCTGATTTATGTTCAGGGAAATGGCAATGTGAGTTTTACGGGGAATGGGAGTTTTTACGGAGCCGTGTATGCCCCGGAGTCATCGGTCCAAATCAGCGGTAATGGCGCCTTCTATGGAGCAACGCTTGGGAAAACGATCACCAACTCGGGCAATGGCGGCGTTCATTATGATCAGGCTCTTCAGGGTGTTGGGGGAGGTGCCGGAGGGCAGGTGCAGGCCCTTTCCTGGCAGGACCTTTCTGATTAGGTGGTATAATTCCACCTAGTGCCAAACCCCCTACTCGCGCGATTCGCCTCTCGAGCCGGCGGCCGGAAAGGGCCGTCCATCTGCATCGGATTGGACATCGGCAGTTTCTCCGTCAAAGGGCTTAAACTCCATCGAATAGATTCCCAGCTCCAGGTTCTTCAGGCGGAAACGGTGGAGATCTCTTCTGAGGCGATTCGGCAATTGATGGAAAAACTAGGCGCCCCAGAGATCCCGGTCGTGGCCGCCGTGGGAGGGGCGGGCACGGTGCTCCGGCGGATCTCCCTTCCCAAGATGAGCCCCCAGGAACTCCGGTCGGCGCTCTCCTTTGAAGCGGAGAAGTACATCCCATTCAAGCTGGAAGAGGTCTTCCTTGATTTTTCGATCCTGGGGGATCACCCCTCGGGCCAGATGGAGATTCTGCTGGCCGCCGCCCGCCGGGAAGTGGTCAACGATCTGGTAGGCCTGCTCTCACCGTGCGGAGTGACGCCGCTGGCGGTGGATCTGGAGATGGTAGCGCTTGCCAACGCCTGGGGAGAGAGCCCGGCCGAAGGGAAGGGCGGAGTGGCCGCGCTGCTCCATGTGGGCAGCCGGGGGACCGTCCTGGATTTCGTCCGGGATTTTCAGCTGGAGTTCGCGCGCGAGATCAATGTCGGAGGAGCCGCCTTCACGGGGGCGATCTCCGAGGGGCTTCGGCTTGACGCTTCGGAAGCGGAACGAATAAAATGTCAGCCGGGCGGGCGCGCGGCGGAAGTCCAGGTTGCTCTTCAGCCGGCGTGGGAACAGTGGCTGAGCCAGTGCCGAAGCTCCTTCGATTTCTACGAGGATCAGTTCGGCCGGCGCGTTGAGCGGCTGGTCTTGAGCGGAGGAGGAGCGCGGCTGTCCGGGTTCGCGGAGTGGGTTCAGGAGGCCGGCGGGCTTCCGACGCAGCTGTGGGATCCGATGGGCAAGGGGCCCTCTTTCGCGGTCGCGATCGGGCTGGCGCTGCAGGGGGTGCGCTCATGATCCAAATTAATCTGTTGCCTCCGGAGATGCGCGTGGCGGCGCGGGGAAGCGCGGTGCAGCTTCCCTGGCGCCGGATCGGTCTTCGGGTGGCCGGTTTGGCCATGCTGATCTCTGTGGTGCTTCCTCTTAATAACGGGCTCAGGGCTCACAGGCTGGAGCGGCTGCGGGGGGAATGGAAAGCCCTGCAGCCTCAGCGGGAGAAGCTGACGCAGGTTCAGAATAGCCTGCAGAGCCTGACGCGGCAGGCGGAGGTCCTTCGAGGAGTCAAGGCGCCGCAGGCAAAATGGTCGCCGCGGCTGGCCCTCCTTGCGGATGCGTTGGTGCCGCAGGTGTGGCTGACCCATTTGGAATACGCGCAGGAAAAGAACTTGCGGGTGAAAGGGTCCGCTCTGGTGGGATTGGCCGGGGACGGCAGCGGGCAGGTCACTCAATTTATGCAGCATCTGAAGGAACGGCCGGAATTCCATCAGTGGTTTGATAACGTCGAGCTGGAATCGGTACAGCACCGGCAGATTCAGAATGAAGAGATCGTGGACTTCGTCCTCTTGCTGACCCCTACCGGATAGCCGACGTGGCCGCCTTCTCCATGGATCAGCGCCAGCGCCGACTCCTTGCGGGATTCCTCGCTGTCGTCGGGGGGGTGCTCTGGACGCAGTTCCTCTTCCTCCCGCAATTCAGGACGGCAGGCCGCCTTGGGCATGAATTGAAAACCCTGCGGGTCCAGATGACCCGCGCGCAGCGTGATCTTGGGCAGATGGGCTTGCTGGAAAAGAAGCGGGCTCTCCTGACGAGCCAGTATTCGATCTCTGCGCCGACCCTTCCTCCCGAAGAGCAGCTTCCGGACCTCCTGGAAAAGATCACGCAGGCCGCCCGGGCCTCCCATGTGCGGGTGACCGCGCTGCGGCCGAAACAGGACTTCGCCCAGATGCAGATGGGTCCGAGCGGTTACCTGGAGATCCCATTGGAGTTGCTGGCCACGGCGGGTTATCATCAAGTTGGGCGTTTCTTGGATGTATTGGAGCGGTCGGAGAACCTGGTCCGGCTCCGGGAACTGGAGATACGCCCAAACAACAACAACAACGATCTCTCGAACCATCAGGTGAAGATGGTGCTGCTGGCGTTCCTGCTTCCGGTCTCGAGCGGAGAGAAGCATTGATGTGGCCCAGAGTCGCGCTGATCTTCGTGCTGGCGATCGGCTGTTCGCCGGCTTGGGCGGAGTATCAACCGAAGGGGAAACGGGATCCTTTTATCCCGCTCATTCTGCCCGACGGGCGCCGGATCACTCCGCCCGGGATCGAGGAGGAGTCCGGTGTTCCCGGGCTGGGGAGCGTGGTGCTGCAGGGCATTCTTTTTGATCCGGCGGGGAACTCCACCGCGATTCTCAATGGGCAGATTCTTCGTGAAAATGAAGAGTGGGAAGGGATCAAGCTCTTGAAGATTGAAGCCAACAGCGTGACGATCTGGAAGAACGGGGAAACTCACCAGCTGGTTCTCGAGCAACCTGAGACTAAGAAGGAGAAGAAAACCGAATGAGGCCTTGGAGTCGACAAGGAAGCGTGGTGCCATGGGTTCTGGCCCTGTTCCTGGCTCTGCCCCCCTGTTCTTTCAGTCAGGAGTCCGAACCGGTGCAGGTGGCACAGGTTGCCGTGCCGTCCGCGCCGTCGGCCGAGGAAGGGCTGATCTCCCTGGATTTCCGGCAGGCGGACATCCAGACGGTCCTGCAGGCCCTCTCCCGCAAGGCCAAGATCAACATTGTCACCAGCACCCAGGTGAGTGGGCAGATCACCCTCCAGCTCGAAAACGTCTCCTGGGAGCGGGCGCTGGAGACGATTGTCAGCACCACCGGCCTCGCGTATGAGAAGCAAGAGAACGTCATTATCGTCAGCACCCTTGATGAGCTGAAGGCCCGGCGGGAGGCGGTCAAGGCGCTGGTGGAGATTGAGCCGGTCATCACCACAGTGATCCAATTAAACTACCTGGACGCCGCGGACGTCAAAACCTTCCTGGAACCGCAGTTGACCGCGCAGGGGAAAATCTCGGTGCTGGAGCTGACCGGGCAGAAGGGATGGGGCTTCGGGGCGGCCAAGGCGGGCGGAGGCGGTGGTGCCTCGGACGAAACCCGGGGCCGCAGGGCAAGGGATAAGGCTCGCTCCAAGGCGGTGGTGATCACCGATACCCCGACCACCATCGACCGGATCGAAAAGATCCTGACGAAAGTGGATATCCTGCCCCAGCAGATCCTGATTGAAACCCGCGTGATGGAGGTGAGCCGGAACCTGCTCCAGGATCTCGGGCTCGAGACGGGGACCGGCACCGCCTCCACGAGTATCAACACCTCTTCGGGTTTTGTCTCCGGCACCACCAGCCGGACCTTTTCTCAGCAGAGCCTGGACAAGCGGCTGGGCGGGGCGGACGCCGCGAGCTTCGGTGGATCGCTGCTCAACCAGTTCCTCACCCCGTCGATCTTCGTCCCCCAGACCACCGGACTGACCGCCGCCAACACCGGCCTGTCGCTGGTGTTGCGGAAGCTGCGCGGGACCCAGCTGGAGGCGCTGCTGCGCGCGCTGGAGGAGGATGTGCGCACGAACACCCTCTCCGCGCCGCACGTGCTGACCCTCTCCGGGCAGGAAGCCCGTATCCTGATTGGAGAGAAGTACCCGATCCTGAACACGCAGGTGTCGGGCACTACCTCGACGACGACGACCACCACGCTCGATTATTATCAGGACATCGGCATCGAGCTGTTCGTGGTGCCGCAGGTGAGCGGAGAGGATCACGTGGACATGATCATCCATCCGGTCATCTCCGCGCGGAACGGATCCGTCGGAACGAACGCGTATCCCGTTCTGGATGTCCGGGAAGCGGAGACGCAGGTCATCGTGCAGAACGGGGACACCATCGTCATCGGCGGGCTGCTCAAGGACGTCAAATCGAAGTCCCGGATCGGCCTGCCCTTCCTGGGGAAATTGCCGCTGATCGGCGCGATCTTCTCCCGCTCCACCACCGACACCTCCAAAATCGACCTCCTGATTTTCATCACGGCGAAGATCGTTCCGGTCGGCGGGCTCTCTGTGGAGGAGACCGAGCGGCTCCAGCACCAGTACGAGGAGTTCTTCCGGGAGAAGATCAGCAAGAGCCGCAAGGGATCTGCGCCTGCTCCCAGCAATCCGCTGCCGGCGGCGGCAGTCCCGGTGCAGGGCAATCGCGGCTACCTGTCCCGAAAGGACTAGCTCTCCAGCGTGATCTCCGATCGGGGCCACTCCATGACCAAATCCGTCAAGGCTTACGCCGCTTTTCTTCCCGAGTTCCGGCAGCTCCTTGCAACGATCACGGATCTTGTCAGCACCACCACGACTCTGGTGCTGGCGACGACCATTCTTATAAGGGGGGTTAGATGAAGGGGATCTTTGGATTGAGCATCCTGTGTGGAAGCCTGGCCGCCCTATGGGGCGTGGCGCAGGCGGATGTCCGGCCGCCCCAGAAGCAAGAGGACCGATTCAGCCATGCCGTGGATCTGTCGCGGTTTCGAAAAGGGAACACCGAATGGGACACTCAGGCGCTGATCGTCAGCGGCCTGACGGCACTTCATGAGGATCAGGTTCGGATCCTGGAACAGCTGGACCAAATCGAATCCCGACTGAAGCAGTTGGAGGGGAGCCATGAGTCCGGACGTTAGAAAAAAGCGGAGTGAAGGCGCGAAAGAGATCTTGATCAACGTAGAACCCATGGAAACGCGGGTGGCCGCGCTGGTGGACGGCGTGTTTGAGGAGTTTTATGTGGAGCGGTCCACCCCGGCGCCGTTGTTGGGCAACGTCTATAAAGGAAAGGTTGCCTCCATCGTTCCCGGCATCCGGGCGGCCTTCGTGGACTTGGGGATTGGAAAGAACGGGTTCCTTTACTTGAACGACATCGTCGGTCCCACCCCCGAGGTGGAAGAGCTGGTCCAGGTGGAGGACAACCGGCCGGCGCCCGCCCCGCTGAGCGGGGCCCCGCCGCCCCGCATTCAGGACTTGGTGCGGGTTGGGCAGGAGATTCTGGTGCAGGTGATCAAGGAGCCGATCGGGACCAAAGGGCCGCGCCTGACGACCCACCTGGCGCTGCCGGGCCACTTCATGGTCCTTATGCCGATGGATGCCACGTTCGGGCTCTCCAAGAGGATCGATGACCACAAGGAACGGGACCGCCTGCGCGCGTTGGTCAAGGAGCTCAAGCCCCCTTCCGACGTGGGGCTCATCATCCGGACCGCGGCGGGCGGAGCCAACCGCCGGCAGTTGTCGCGGGACGTCCGTTTCTTGGTGAACCTTTGGAAGCGGATCAAGACCCGCTCTGTCCAGGCGGTGGCGCCGGCGATGATCCATGAGGAGTACAACCTGCCGCTGCGGATCGTCCGGGACAACCTGAGCGACGACGTGAGGAAGATCATCATCGACTCGAAGGGGGAGTTCCACACGCTGATGAGATTCCTCTCTCAGACCGAGCCCCTGATGCGCTCGAGGGTGGAGCTGTATCAGCAAGACGTCCCTCTGTTCGAGAAGAAGGGCCTCGAAAAGGAGCTCGAGAAGATCTACCGGCGCAAGATCGACCTGCCCAGCGGGGGGACGGTGGTCATCGAGCAGACCGAGAGCCTGGTGGCGATCGACGTCAACAGCGGACGGTTCACCGGCCGCCGAAACCTGGAGGAGACCGCCTTCGCCACCAACATGGAGGCGGCCCGGGAGATCCCCCGGCAGATCAGGCTGCGGGACCTCGGCGGGATCCTGATCATTGACTTCATCGACATGCTCTCCAGCTCGCACAAGCAGAAATTGTTCAACACGCTGCAGAACGCCATCCGGAATGACAAGGCCAAGACGAACTTAAGTTTCCTCTCGGAGTTCGGACTGGTGGAGATGACCCGGCAGCGGGTGCGCCGTTCCCTCGAATCGGTTTCTTTCCAGGACTGCCCCATGTGCCAGGGCAGGGGCTCGATCCGCTCGGTGGTGACCGTCTCGATCCTGGCGCTTCGCCAGATCCGCAGCGTTTTCCACAGCTCCAAGAAGTCGGTGGTGGAGGTGACCGTCCATCCGGATCTCGCCTCCCGGCTCTTCAACGAGGATCGCGCCTCGCTTGTGGCGATCGAAAACCAGCATCACGGGAAGGTGGTCGTCAAGGCGGATCCCACCCTACACCCGGAGACGATCAAGGTGCAGCCGCTGGACGCAGGGTAACATCAACGGCCGCGGGTTCTGCCGCCTACGGGTGCTCCCGCCCTCCGGCGTCACCCGCGGTCTTGCTCTTCTCTCGCTTCTTTCCTGCCTATCCCCGGCGTTTGCGGCCGAGCAGCAGGTCTCTTCCTACTCCCGGGCGGCGGCCGCCTACAATGAGCGGAATCTGGATGCCGCGTTTCGCTATGCCAAGGACGCGGTCGCCGAGAAACCGCAGCATGTCGAGGCGCTCATGCTGCTCGGCCAGCTCTACTACCTCCGGCAGGATCTGAAGAGGGCCAAGGAGTGCTGGGAGAAAGCGCTCAAGCTTGCCCCCGGCCGCAAGGAGATCCGGGCGGCGCTGGACCACCTGGATCAGGAGACCGGCATCGAGAAAAATCTCTCCCGCACGGACACGCACCCGTTCGCGATCCGATTCGCCGAAGGCCAAGTCCCCGTCGAGATCGACTCCGTCCGGAACATGCTGCGGGACGCCTACCGCCAGATCGGCCAGCAGCTCAACTGCTTCCCCGACCACGCGATCCCGGTCCTGCTGTACCCCGAGGCCGACTTCCAGAAGGTCAAGAGCTTGAGCCACCCCGTGGCCGGCCTCTACGATGGGAAGATCCGCCTGCCGCTCCGGCCCGGCATCTTAAGCGGCAGTCAGCTCCAGGCGATCCTCTGGCACGAGTACACCCACGCGATCGTCCACGACCTCTCGCAGGGCCACTGCCCGATCTGGCTCAACGAAGGCCTAGCCGTCTCCCAGGAGTCACGGGTTCGAACGATCGACGTCAGCCTGGTCAGAAAAGCAATGGAGGAAGGCCAGCTTCCCACCTGGGAGCATCTCTGGCTTCAGGACCATTACGAGGAGGCTTCCCTGGCCCTCTACTACCCAACCTCCTTTCTTATTGTTCAGTACCTGGTCAAGAGATCGAGCTGGCGGGAGATGACCCAACTCCTTGAAAAGCTGGGTCAGGGCACTCCGATGCAGGACGCGCTTCGGGCTCAGTACCGGACCGATCCGGGGGTCCTGGAAAAAGAATGGCGCGCTTGGCTGCGCCGCAATCTTTAGAGCCGGGGAAAGGGAAGCCTGCTGACCATCAGCAGCGAAAGCACCAGCAGCAGGATGATCTGAAGGGGGGCGGAGCCTGCCGCAGAGGGGACCATCAGCATCCAGAGGGCGACATATCCCGCGCTCGCGGTGGTGGGCAGCCCGCGGAAAACCACGGGATCTCCCTGCGGGACCAACCCGAAAGATCGCTCGAAGCGGATAAGCCGGGCGGCCGCGCAGAGAAAGTAAATCCACGCTGCCGCTATGGCCGCCGGCGGGACCTGCGGCCGCAGGGAACAGTAGACGCTGACCGCTGGGACGCAACCGAACGAGACCAGGTCGGCGCAGCTGTCGAACCTCCTGCCGAACCGCGAAACCTTATGAAGCCAGCGGGCGGTTCTTCCATCCAGGCCATCGAGCAGCACGCAGATCATCACCAGACTCCAGGCCAGAGAGAAGTGCCCTTTCCAAGCCGCGTACAGCGCGCTCAACCCAAGGATCAGGTTGCATGCGGTCACCCCATTGGGAATTAGGCTTAGGGCGTTGATTTCTTCCTCCGGATCACGGCCATCACCGTTTCGCCGGCGCGAACCCTCTGGCCGGTCCGAACCCGCAGCTCGACAGCCTCCGCCGGGAGCTCCAGCTCGACGGCGGATCCGAATTGGATCAGGCCCAGCCGCTCTCCCCGATGAACCCGGTCTCCCTCCCGGCAATAACAGATGATCCTGCGCGCCAGGATCCCCGCGATCTGGCGGACTCGGACCTCCAGGCCGCTTTCTTCAACGGCCACCAGGTTGTTTTCATTTTCCAGGACTGCTTTCCCCAGGAAGGCCGGAAAGAATTTTCCCGGGGAGTGGGAAACCCGGTTCACCCGGCCGGAAATGGGGAAACGGTTGACGTGCACATCCAGCAGCGACAGATGGATCGGCACGCGCAGGGATTTTCCCGTTTGGATCCGCCCCACCCGCCCGTCCGCCGGAGCGAGGATCGCCTCCTGGAGAGGCGGGGCGGAACGGTCCGGGTCACGGAAGAAATAAGCGAGCGCGGCCGCCGCCGCCATCGGGATCAGGCTCCAGACCGGTTGGGTGATCAGGAGGAGGACGGCCAAGAGCGCCAGCGCGCTCAGGGCAGGCTGGCTTTCAGGGGCCAGTTTCATGGGGGCGTTGAGTGATCAGCACGCAGGAGGAGAGCGCCAGCGCGAGGAGGGAGAGCGCCTGAGCGTGTGTCAGGCCCCAAAAGAAAATCGGGTTGGTCCGGAGCGTCTCGATCCAGAACCGGTAGATGGAATAGAGCCAGACGGCGCTCCAGAAGGTCTGCCCGTCGTACCGTTGGCGTTTGATAAGTCGCAGTAGAATCCATAGGATGAGCAGCTCCAATCCCATCATGTACAGTTGGGTGGGGTGCACCCGAAATCCCGGCGCGTCCGGAAAGGTAACCGCCCATGGCAGGTCGCACGGTTTTCCTCGGCAGCATCCGCGGAGGAAGCACCCGATCCGCCCGATCGGGCTCATGATCATGGTGGCGATGGCATAATGGTCCATGCATTTCTTGACCGGCCAGCGTAGCAGCGCGGCGGCCGCCACGCCGTAGAAAAAGACGGACAGGAAAGCGCTGTGGAAATGTCTGCCGGCCGACAGGTAAGGACCGTGCCAATGCTCGTGGGTCGTCCGGTACAGGTAAGGGCTCAGGGCGCCGCCGTACGTGCTGGCGAGGTAGCCGCCAATCAGGACGAGCAAAAGGTCCCGCTTCCGTATGGAGGGGATTGCCGAGAGGGCCCAATACATGTAGGATGCGCTGACAACGAATCCAATCGCTGTCATCAGTTGATACGTGGAGAGTGGACCCCAGTAAAGGAGCATCGTCTAGGTTCCTCCAAAACTTATGGTACTGTACCGCCGTCTCAAGAGTCAATTGCGGGAGGCGCTCTGGAAGTCGGGGCTGTTCCTGCCCGCGTTCCTGCTCTGGCTCCTCTATCGCGTCGTCGCAGCCACCATCCGGGGGAGGGTGATCAACGATCACCTGTTGCCGGGCCGATTTCCTTCCGGACAGAACGCCATCTATGTCTTCTGGCATTCCAAGACCTTCATGGTCCCGCCTTACGCAGGTTCGCGCAGGATGGCCGCTTTCACTCTGCTCAACTGGCAGAACCGGATTTTCGATCAGATCTGCCGGCTCTATCGAATCCGCACGATTCCCGTCCGTTCCGCCGCGGCTTCCGCGCTTGCTCTCGAGCACCTGCTAAGGCAGGGGTACCACGTCGGTCTGGCGCTGGATGGCCCCCGCGGCCCGGTGGGGATGATCAGGCCGGGAGCCCTCTACCTTGCCCGCAAGACCGGTTGCCCGATCATCTGCGTCAACATTCGGATTGACCGTTCCATCCGTCTGCGCCGGCGCTGGGATAAACTGGAGATTCCGCTTCCGTTCAGCCGGGGGATCGGCACCTTGAGCTTGCCCATTGCGGTCAACAAGCACAACGTAGAGGAAGCGAGAAGGAAGATCCTGGAAGCTCTGCCCGACTTGTGAGTTAATATAAATATAGCTTAGATTAGATTTACAAAATTTCTTGATTTCTCCGCCTGCACTCGTGTAACCTTTACGTAAAGGCACATCATTTCTCCGATCATGGCTAAACCCAGATTTCTCACTCGAACATTTGCGCTCCTGACGGCTCTCAGCCTCTCTCTGCCCAATTCCGCCCTCGCGCTGCGTCCCAAGGAACCTCTCGAAGATCCCAACCGAAAATCCGGCATGGAAGAGGCCATGCGCTCCGCCGCCGGCACAGAGGAGAGCATCTCCAAGTTGGTGGAGTTTCGGCATCTGGCGGTTCAAATCCGTCGGCGGGTTCAGGATGATGGGGAAGATTTTTCCGGAGCGCTCCGACGTATTTTGAAGGAATACCCGGGCAGCGTTGAGCAGAAACTCCTGGGAGAGCCGAAGATTTCGGGGGAGAACTTGCTCTATGTGATTGTGGGCGACAAGGGGTTGAGTCAAATGAATGATCCTGAGTTGTCGAGGAGGTACCTAACCTCCCCATTTGCTCATGAGAACCTCAGGGTTTTGCCGATGGTCATCAGGACGATCTACCAGATGGCCGTGGACTCCGGGAAAATGCCCGAGACTCCGGATGCCATCATTCTCAATATGGATTTGGGGGACACTCGGATCGCATTGTTGCTGGTAGAGCAGCGGGCTCTGATTTCGCGCATTTTGGAAGTCACCCGATCCTCAACCGCCGCTGGCGCGGAGGAATTGGGCCGTCCGGAAATTCCCACTTACAAGCGCGCAGTCTTGATCGGCGGGACGGGCAACATCGGGCGCGGGCACATCGCTCCTCTCTTGGCAGTCGATGATTTTGATTTGATTTTTACCGATTTTAATCAGGCACTGATTACCGAGGCCAATCAAAGGGATTCCTATGTTGTAACACCCGTCGGCCTAGGTAACCCAGTCACGGTGAATCACTTTTGGGGGATCGACGCCAGGCAGGAGGAGGCAGTTGCCGCTCAGGGTCCGAGGGCGGATTGGATCTTTACGACAGTCGGGACGAACAACCTCATTAAGCTGAAGTCCGTCATCTACCAGTTCATTCGGAAGCGGATAGAGGCAGGGCACCTAGAGACCCTCAACATCGTTTTTGCGGAGAATCTTCCGGTGGACCAGCCGCAGATCGCCGCCCTCCGAGCGGCCGTGCTTGAGATGGCGGAGGGTGACGACAAAACACGCCAGTACGTGGAGGAGAAAGTCAACTTCGTCGGGTCCGGGCAGTTCTATGACTACGCGCATGGATACGTCGGGTGGGTAGGCGCGGTGGTCGGCATTACCGTACCGCCGGGCATCGCCGCCACCGGGGGAAACCCCCTCAGCATCAATGTGGAAGGCGGAGGGCCCTATTACCTGGAAGTGGATGCAAAAGAGCTGCGGGGCTCGAAATTTATTCCCTCTGGTATGAAACCCGTTGAGAACATCCGGGCCGCCCGAGAAAAGAAGCTGTTGATCCACAACATGGGTCATGCAGCGCTGGCTTATCTCTCTGCTGCTTTTGGGATTACCGATCCGGCCGAAGGGATTCGAGATCGCCGCATCGCCAAGCTTGTTCGACGCGCAATGATGGAATCGGCCACCGGGCTGCACCACCGGTACCCGACGCTGTTCCCCATGCCGGAGCTCATGAAGT
>Ga0209515_10002078_pt1 | contig 31618 bp, 32 predicted proteins | sample Subgroupgradi54m_FD_187454 | JGI IMG/M metagenome (GOLD analysis project Ga0209515, IMG submission 187454) | Subsurface groundwater microbial communities from S. Glens Falls, New York, USA - GMW60B uncontaminated upgradient, 5.4 m (SPAdes)... ... | reverse complement strand
GCGACCATCCTCGTCACGGCGGATGGTGTGCTCTCCGACTACGAGTCATTCGCCCTCCCCGATCCGCCCCGCCTGGTGATCGACCTCCCCCATGCCCGGCACGCGATCCCTCAACCTGTCAGCGTGCCCGCCGGGTCCCCGATCCTGAAGATCCGCACTGCGCAGTACCGGGAACGCCCGGTCCCGGTCGTCCGCCTGGTCTTCGACCTCGGCCGGGGACTGCCCTTCAGGACGGAGCGGATCGAGAACGGCATGCAGATCTTCCTCGGCGAGGGGGCACAGGAATCAACTTCGCCCCCGGCGGTGACGGAAGCGCCAAAAAAGGAGGAGGTAGCGAAGGCACAGCCGCTCGCCCGGCGACCGCCTAAGCCCTCTGCACTTGCCAGGCGGCCCAAATCAGAGCCCAGACCTCAGCCATTGAAAGAGCCGCCGACGATGAGCGACATGCCAGCCCCGTCCGCTCCTGCCGAGCAAATAGTTCTCCCGGCACCGCCGGCCGCCCCAAAAATGTCTCCCTCCAATGGCCGGCTATCGCTGGATTTCAAAGGCGCTGACCTCGATGACCTCTTGCGATTGATCTCTGAGGTCAGTGGGTTGAACATCGTCGCCGCGCACGGCTTAAAGGATCGAAAGGAGAGGGACGTCACGGTCCGCCTGATGAACGTTGAGTGGCGTCAGGCGCTCGATATCATCCTCCGCGCCAAGAATCTGAGCTACGAGCAGGACGGAAATCTGATCTATGTGGGCTCGACATCGGCCATTCAAAAAGCAAAAGAGGAACGGGCGAAGGATATCCAAGAGGCAGAACTGAAGAAACTGAAAATCGAGCAGGCGGCGGCGCTCAAAGAGTTACGAATCGAAGAAGAAAAGCGAAAGGTAGAAGAGGCACAAAGGAAAGCCGAGGAAGAAAGAAGAAAGGTGGAGGAAGCCAGGAAAAAGGCCGAGGAAGAGGAACGACTTTATGCAGGGGAGCCCAAGTGCACACGGTTGATTCAGTTAGCGCATACGAAGGCCTCGGAGGTGAAGAAGCATCTGGACCCACTCAAAACGCGCTGGGGAAGCGTGGAACTGGACGAGCGGACGAACACCCTTATCGTGAATGACGCCCAGTCAGCTTGCCTCAAAATGGCAGCTATCGCAAATGAACTTGATGCCCCACCCAAGGATCCGCTTGTGACCAAGCTGCTCCCATTCAACTACGCAAAGGCAGCAGACCTCAGGACCAATTTGGCCGCCCTGAAGACCAAGGATGGCAGCGTGGTTGTCGATGAGCGATCGAGCAGAATCATCATCAAGGATCTGCCCCAAGCCGTCGAGAGAATGGAGATATTTTTGAAGCAGATCGACATCCCGACACCACAGGTTCTGATCGAGGCGAGAATCGTCGAGGCATCCCGCAATTTCTCTCAAAGCCTCGGGGTGCAATGGGGTGGGGCGGTCGCCACGGGACGAGGGCGTAGCACGGGGGCGACCGCCTTCGGTGGAAACCCTTCGCAGATTCAATTCCCAAATCCCCAAGTGCCCGGCACCACCCCGCCATTTTTTGATCCTGCGAATCCCATCCCCTTCCTGGGACCCGTCCCGCTTGCCCTGAATCTCCCGGCCATCTCCTCAGGCGCCAGCCCATTCATTATTGGGGCAACGATCGGCAGCCTCGCGAATCGGTACCTCGTGGGCGCTCAGCTTTCCGCGGCGGAACGTGAGGGAAGGATCAGGACCTTGTCGTCGCCGAGAGTGGCGACCCAAGATAATGAAGAAGCCGAGATCAAGCAAGGGACCCAGGTCCCCTTTACGACCATCGACAGCTCGGGCAGGACTGTCGTTTCTTTCGTAGACGCGTTCATTAAGCTGAAGGTGAAGCCGCACATCACACCCGACGGGCGCGTCTCGATGAAGGTCGAGGCCGAGCGTTCATTTCAAGGGGACAAGATCGAGTTTTCAGGAGGATTCGCCTTCCCCATTAACACCCGCAAGGCCACGACGAACGTCTTGGTCCCGAACGGCTCGACCGTGGTCATCGGCGGGCTCATTCAAGCCACGGAGGCGATCACCGTAGACCAGGTGCCGTTCTTCGGCCGCATCCCGATTTTGGGCTGGCTCTTCAAGCGGCGGTCGCTCGGACCTGACGAGCGGGTGGAGCTCCTGATTTTTCTCACGCCATCAATTCTCCAAGAATCGCGACTCTAAGGCCGCGTGGACTCTCTGTGGGGCGGCAGGAGTGGTCGTGGCATCGCGTTCGAGTGAGAGGGAACGAAATGACATGCCTGCAGCGGCGACGCAAGACGTTCTTCCTGGTTTTCACCATCGGAATGGGAGTCCTCATATGCTCAGAAGGGTTACTTGGCGCGGAGCGAGTTGACCCAACTGAGCCGTACAAAGGAGTGCGAGAAGCGACGTTACAGTATATCGCTCTGGGAACCCCCGATGATTCCCTGAGGCTGCGCGACGCCTTCGATAAGAATGAACAAGAGATCGCCAGGTTGAAGCTCGGGGCGGTTCAGCCTGAGAAGCAACCTCAGCTCAGCGCCCTGAGGGACCGCTTGGCCGAGTCCGAGGCTCTTCTGCAGCTCCTTGAGACCTCCGGCAAGGAGCTCCCAAATCTCGAGCTGGATCGTTTGAGTGCAACAGAGCGTGCCTCCCTCCGCACGAAACTCTCGGGTCGTATCGAAGCCCTGCGAGAAACCATCGGCGTACTCGAAAAGGAGATCCGCTTCGAGCAAGCCGAATCCCTTCGGATCCTTGTGGATGAGAGAAAGGCTCTCGCAAGGCTCCTTGCCGTGCGGCGAGAGCAGCTTCTTGGAGAGTATGAGACGCTCTCCGGCTGCACAGTGGCCGACCGACCGTGCCTCCATCGAAAGCTCAAGACGCTCTGTAAGCTCAAGAGGCTCTTTTCTGCGACGGAGCGGGTTCCTATCCTTCACCTCATTCAGGAGGTTGACAGCCAACTCAACGTTAGCGGTCAGCCGGCGTCAACGATGTGCGAGTACCTCCAGTACGACTTCGGGCTCTATTAGATTGACGAGGAGAGCTTTGGGGTCGGCGCAGTCCGGGAGTTGGGGGAGACCTGAAATGAAAGGACGCTATACCGGAGCAGTGGCCATTATGCTATTCCTGGGTTTTTCATCTACTTCTTACGCTGAATATCTCATCTACCTGAAGGGCGGACATTACATCGTTGTGGACAATTGCACTTTTTCGAGCCGGCAGGAGATCGGAAAGGATCCTGAGACTGAAGAGAAGGTGGTCCCCGTCGAAGATTGCACCACAGGGAAGCCGGAGGGACAGATTTTTTGGAGTACAATCGACGGAAAGTTCGGCGAGGTCAATGCCGAGGATGTCTACGCTATCTTCGGATCAAAATCCCTGGCGCCGATCAAGCCACCGAGGGCCGCCATGCCCCTAGAAGACTATGTGATTACTCTTCGTGGGGAGAGTTTTCTCAACGCGCAAACCTACGAAGAGAAGGATAGCTCAGTGTCCACCTCTAAGCGAGGCCAACTTACAACGATCAATCGGCGTGGTGTCACCGGAATTGATCCGGAAGGCGAAGCAAAAAGCCGATCGGGTGAGGGCCTTTGCCCTGGTGAACCGGCTGAATTTGATGTCAGTGAAACCGAGCTGGTTGGCAGCCGCCTCGTTGGGGTCATCAGAAACCTTTCTCGAGAGATGTGCACGCCAGTTACCATCGAAGTTGAAGTGCGAGAGAAGGGGAGGTTGAAGGGCAAGTTCCCAGTGACAGAGTTGAACATTATCCCCCCTGGCGACAGTATCACCTTTGATGCCCCGGTTCGAGAGGGGCTCCTCAAATATCTTGAGCGGCTGATAAATCCAGAGGCGGGCATTCGCCTCTGCTATAAGAAGCTGCTGTCTCAGTCAGAATGTGTGAGGAAGGCTGGGCAGCCAGTTGCGGGGCAACCAGCCACCGGGCAGTCCGCCAAGTGAGTGCTGTTCACCCAAAGCTTCCTCGGTAAATCGATCGCCGCCTCCCATTCTTTGAAAACGCACCGTTGGTGCGTTTTTCCTTTTTTCCCCATGAGAGTTAGGGTAGAATCCAACGCGAAAAGGAGGAGTAGTGACCACAGTATCGAGGGCGGCTTCCCCGGCCACCCGGGTCCTGATTGTCCTGACTGCAACCGTTTTGGGTTTCAGGCTGATCTCCCCGCTCGATCTGTCGGCCGCCAATAGCCCGATGATCCTGTCGTTGGGCGATGATTCCTATATTCCCTGGTCAGAGGTGGAGTTGCGGACTGGCGCGGTCGTCCACCGGGAACTGGGAGAGTGGCCACTCACAGACTTCTCGGCGCTCGTTTTGTCGAACATCAGTTACACCAGCCTGCCGGAGGCCGTGCGTCACGGCCTCGGAGAGTACCTGGCGCATGGAGGCTCAGTACTGGTCACCGGCGGGAAACAATCCTACGGCAGCGGGGGATATGCCGCCACAGAGCTGGCGGACCTTCTGCCGTTGCGGCCGTCGCGGGATGACTGGTTGCCCCACCCATTCGGCCCGACCCTGATCCTGCAGCCCGGTCATTCAATCCTCAAGGCGGTCGAGATCCCGACGATGGCCTTCTTCAATGAGCTCGATCTGAACGTCGGGGCCATTGAAATCGCGCAGTATGTTAGAGCCCAGCGGCTTCCACACTCGCTGATCGCCGAGCGGAGTGTGGGCACCGGGACCATTTTGGCGGTCGCGCTCGACATGACGCTTACTGGGAACTGGAGGGACCGGGATCGCTTTGCGCAGAACTGCGTTGAGTATCTGCTTCAGCGCTCGCGGATAGATCCGCCCAAGAAGCGAAGCGACTTGTATCACGGGGTGATGGTATGTTGCGCTACCTGACCGCGGGCGAATCCCACGGTCCCATGCTGACGACGATCCTGGAGGGGATCCCTGCCAATCTTCCGCTTGCAGCCGAGGAGATCAATCTGGACCTGGCCAGGAGGCAGCGAGGATACGGGCGCGGTGGCAGGATGCGAATCGAGAAGGACGAGGCGAACATCGTGGGCGGCGTCCGCCACGGACTAACCATGGGTGGCCCCATCGCCATCCTGATCGCGAACCGCGACTGGGAAAACTGGAAACTCACCATGGACCCCAGGCCAGGGGGGAGGGAAGCGGACCCAAAAGAGCCGGTCACACGTCCGAGGCCGGGGCACGCCGATCTGGCTGGCGCCCTGAAGTACTCGCAGCACGATATCCGGAATGTACTGGAGCGGGCCAGCGCCAGGGAAACGGCGGCCCGCGTGGCCGTGGGTGCTATCTGCAAACGGCTGCTCCGAGAGTTCGACATCGAGGTCTTCAGTCATGTTGTGGCGATCGGCGGCATTGAGGCCAAGACGGAAGGCCTCTCGTTCGCGGAGATCCGCGAACGCGCGGAGGCCTCGGAAGTGCGATGCGCAGATCCTGAGGCGGGCGAAGCCATGATGCGGAAGATCGACGAGGCCAGAAAGCGGGGCACGACCCTCGGAGGGGTCTTCGAGGTGGTGGCGCTCAATCTTCCGGTGGGGCTCGGTAGTTATGTCCACTGGGACCGCAAACTCGATGGCCGGCTTGCGCAGGCGGTGATGAGCATCCAAGCGATCAAGGGGGTTGAGATCGGGCTGGGGTTTGAAGGCGCGAGGCGGTTCGGGTTTGAGACACACGACGAGATCTTTTACGAGGATGGTCGCTTCATGCGGAAGACCAACCGGGCTGGAGGACTGGAGGGGGGAATGTCGAACGGGGAGCCGATCGTCATTCGGGGGGCAATGAAGCCGATCTCCACGCAGTACGCCCCGCTGGCCTCAGTGGACCTCCTCACGAAAGCGCCATTTAAGGCGAGCGTCGAGCGCTCGGACATCTGCTCCGTGCCGGCCGCCGGGGTGATCGGGGAGGCGGTGGTGGCCTTCGAGATCGCCCGGGCGTTCCGGGAAAAGTTCGGCGGGGACAGCCTGGAGGAGGTGAGGCGCAACTACGAAGGGTATCTCAAGTCGCTTCACGAACGCTAGCATGAAGATCGTCCTGACAGGGTTCATGGGAACCGGGAAGAGCGTTGTAGGACGCCGTCTGGCCGAACGGCTTGGCCTCTCCTTTCTTGACCTGGATGACCTCATAGAGAAAGCGGCGGGAATGGCGATCCCGGAGATCTTTGCCTCCGAGGGGGAGTCCGGCTTCAGACGGAGAGAACGAGAGGTGATCGCCAGCCTTGCGACTCACAGGGATTGCGTGATCGCTACAGGCGGCGGTGCGGTGCTCGACCCCGAAAATGTCCGAAATCTCAAGACGAGGGCGGTCATCATCTGTCTCCGGGCCGACCCCACCATCATCCTTGAGCGGATCGGGGCCGATGCCCACCGTCCCCTTTTACAGGGTCCGGACCGGCTAGCCAGGATCAGGGAGTTGCTCGAGCAGCGTGCCTCCGCCTATGCACAGGCTGATTTCTCCGTAGAGACGGGTAAATTCGATCTAGAAGAGATCGTCGATCGGATCGTGCGGCACTTCCACCTAGAGCCTATCAGGACAATGGGAACAGGGCGATGAAGACCGCGGCCACGGTCCCCGTCGCGCTCGGTAACAGGAGCTACCAGATCGTCATTGGCAGTGAGCTGTTACGGCGACTGGGAGCCCTCTGTGCTGAGCTCCCCCTCACGAGGCGAACTGTCATCGTCACCAACCCTGCGGTCAACCGCCTCTATGGGGCCGCAGCCGCAGCCTCGTTGCGTCAGGCTGGCTTCCACGTGGCGATCGTCGAGGTTCCGGCGGGGGAGCGGGCAAAGTCCCTGCGGCAGGCGGCCCGCTTGTATCGGGCCTTTTTGCACCACCGGTTGGATCGCCGCTCTGCCGTGATCGCGCTGGGTGGTGGGGTGATCGGCGATCTGACCGGGTATGCGGCCGCCACGTATCTTCGAGGCCTCCAGTTGATTCAGGTTCCAACTACGCTCCTGGCCCAGGTGGACAGCAGCGTCGGCGGGAAGGTGGCGGTCAATCTCCCTGAAGGGAAGAACCTGATCGGTGCATTTTACCAGCCGTCGTTGGTCGTGGCCGATATCCAAACCCTACAGTCGCTTCCGCCACGGCAGTTGCGAGCCGGCCTAGCCGAGGTGGTCAAGCACGGCATGATCGCCGATCCGGAGTTGTTCGCCTACCTTGAAGCGCATCTCGATTCGGTTCTCCGTGCCGAGGAAGAACCCCTCACCTTTCTCGTGACACGATCGTGCGCAATCAAGGCGAGGGTCGTTGAACAGGATGAACGGGAGGAGGGGATGCGCGCGATCCTTAACTTCGGACATACCGTAGGCCACGCCCTCGAGGCCATTTCTGGGTACCAACGGCTTCTTCATGGCGAGGCGGTGGCGATCGGCATGGTGGTGGCAACCACGCTTTCGGTGAGGCGTGGTCTGTGCGAAGAAGAAGTTCTCCATCGGCTACGGTCACTCCTCGTGAGAATCGGGTTACCCATAACTTCATCAGTTGATGCTAATAGTCTTTTAAAAACAATTAATTACGATAAAAAGGTGAAGAATCAGGTGATCCATTTCGTCTTGACAAAGGGAATCGGCCATGTTACCTTGGCCGCTATTTCTGGTCCGCGTGAACTGGGGGCGGCACTGGCGGCTGCTGGATGCGCATCGTAAGGAGGAAGGGCAAAATCGGCAAATCTGCTGGACGTCTGCGGAATCTACGGCCAGGCAAGGCCTCCTCACACCGTATCGCCAGGATGGCCGATAGCTATCGAAAGCGGGAGCAATTCGACGAAGCCATTAGGCTTTGTCTTGAGGAACTGAAGGCGCGACCCGCATACGTCAGTCCCCGTGTGGTACTCGGGCGCACGTATCTGGATCGTGGTGACCACGCCAAGGCCGAAGAGGAGTTCCATCGGGTTATTGAGGTGTCGCCGGAGAACCTGCGCGCGCGCGTCCACCTCGCAGAAATCTGTGAGGCCCAGGGCAGGACAAATGATGCGACCAGACACTACGAGGCGGCCCTGGAACTTGTCCCGCTAAACCGTGAGATTCTGGCGAGCCTGCTCACGCTACGCCGGTCCGTCCATCCCCCTGAGCCGTCACTGTCCCGGGGCGGGACCAGGGATGTTCCTGAGCTCCCGGTCTCTGGCTCCATGCAGACGGCAGGAGATCTGTTTGCCACCGAGACGCTGGCGGATCTGTATGCCTCGCAGGGTCTCACGGATCGAGCTGCCGCCATCTACCAGCAACTGCTCGACAATGAACCTTTCAGGGAAGAGATTCGCGCAAAGCTGACAGCCTTGCAGCAGAGGCGGGAACCCGCCGCGGTTCAGCCTGAGGCGGCCAGTGCGACCCCTGTGCGGATGAGTCGCGAGCAGATGCTGCTCGATGAATTGGAGCGCTGGCTGCAAGGGATCCGTCGCTACCGGATGATAGCGGCGGTGAGGCAGCGACATGGCACAGTGGAGGCACACTCTTCCCTATTGCCTTCCACTGGCACGAGGTGACAGGTGTCCCCACGGCAGTCCCCAAAGGGTTCCTCGGTAAGACGGATCCTGATTCTGAACGGTCCCAACTTGAACCTACTGGGCCGTCGCGAACCGGATCAGTACGGTGATATGACGTTGAAGGAGATCGAGGATGAGCTCAGGTCGTACGCTGCCTCGCGAGAGGCCGAGGTCCGCTTCGTTCAATCGAACCACGAAGGCGCGCTCATCGACGCCATCCAGAACGCCATCGGATGGGCTGACGCATTAGTGGTGAATCCGGCCGGCTTGACCCACACGAGCGTGGGCCTGCGGGACGCGATCCTCGCCGCCAATATCCCGGCGGTGGAGGTCCATCTCTCGAACATTTACCGGCGGGAGGAGTTTCGCCATCAGTCTCTGATTGCAGACGTCGTCGCTGGGCAGATCACGGGGTTCGGCGCCTTTAGCTATCTGCTTGGGATACAGGCCGCCCTCCACCTCCTTGAAAAAAAGAAATCTTAGGGTGTGTTGTCAGATATGGCCACCTCACAAGGCAAAGAGATGATGATCCTAGGGGGAGATCTTCGTCCCGGGGTAAAGATCGAATTGGATGGGATCCCGTATATCGTGACTGACTTTCAGTGGGTCAAACCCGGCAAGGGCGGCGCTTTCATGAGGACCAAGCTAAAGAACATGAAGACCGGCGCCATCATTGACCGCACCTTCAGGACCGATGAGAAGCTCCAGAGAGCGGAGGTGGAGGAGCGGAAAGTTCAGTTCCTCTATCGCGCCGAGGATGCCCTCCATTTCATGGATATGGAGAGTTTCGACCAGTTCACCTTGGACGAGAAGCAGCTCAGAGAGGCCAGCGGCTTTCTTAAGGAAGAGCTGGTCATTTCGATCTTGTTCCATCGGGGGGAACCTGCTGGCGTTGTGCTTCCGACCTTTGTGGAGCTCAAGGTGGCTGAAACCGAGCCTGGCGTCCGTGGCGACACCGCCTCCGGCGGCTCCAAGCCGGCCAAACTGGAAACCGGCGCGGTTATCCAGGTTCCGCTGTTCATCAACATCGGCGACCTGCTCCGCGTAGACACGCGCTCCTGCACCTACGTGGAGCGAGCCTGAGGAGGGTCCCGTGGATCTCAAAGATATCAAGGCGGTCCTGAAACTGATTCAGGAGACCGATGTCGAGGAGATCGAGGTCGAGCAAGAGGGCCGGCGGGTTCGCATCAGGCGTCGGGGAGCCCAGGCCGTCGTGCCCACCCCGAGCCCGATTCCCTCGCTCCCGATCGCCCAGGTGGCGGCGGTCGAGAGCGCACCGGAAATTCGAGCCGCTACAAACCTTCTCACCGTTGAGTCACCGATGGTCGGCACCTTTTACCGGGCGCCAGCGCCCGGCGCCGACGCCTACGTCCAGGTGGGCGACAAGGTCGAGAAGGGGACGGTCCTCTGTCTCATCGAGGCGATGAAACTTATGAACGAGATCGAGGCCGAGGTCAGTGGAGCGGTCCACTCCATCCTGGTGGAGAACGCCCAGCCGGTCGAGTATGGGCAGCCGCTCTTTCTCATTGAACCCGCTTAATGCGCATTCCGACCCTCGCGAGGCGGCGACCCTGATCACTCCGGGTTGTTCACCCAGCCCTGTCGTGCGATGTTTTCCAAGATCCTGATTGCCAACCGGGGGGAGATCGCCCTCCGGATCATCCGTGCCTGCCGTGAGCTGGGCGTGAAAGCCGTGGCGGTCTACTCCGAGGCCGACGCCAAGTCGCTGCATGTGCAGCTTGCGGACGAGGCGATTTGCATCGGCCCTGCCCAGGCTGCCAAGAGCTACCTGAATGCGCCCCGCCTCATCAGCGCGGCCGGAATCACAGGCGCCGAAGCGATCCACCCAGGCTATGGATTCCTGGCCGAGAATAGCTCCTTCGCGGAGATCTGCGAGCACTCCGGAATCGTGTTCATCGGCCCAACAGCCGAACAGATTCGACTTATGGGGGATAAGATCAAGGCAAGGGAGACAGCCATGGCGGCCGGGGTTCCGGTGGTGCCGGGGAGTCAGGCACCACTCACTAGCGCGGACGAGGCCGCCAAGCTCGCGTCAGAGGTTGGCTACCCGCTCATGCTGAAGGCCAGTGCGGGCGGCGGTGGAAAAGGGATGCGGTTGGTTTCATCCGCGATGGAACTTGGGCGCGCCTTCGCCGCCGCCTCCGCTGAGTCGGCGGCTGCGTTCGGGAATCCCACCCTCTACCTTGAGCGGTACGTTTCTCCGGCTCGTCACGTCGAGATCCAACTGTTAGGAGACCAGACCGGCTCTGCCGTCCACCTTGGCGAGCGCGACTGCTCGATTCAGCGCCGTCATCAGAAGCTCCTGGAGGAGTCGCCCTCGCCAGCCATGACTCCCGACTTGAGGGCCCGCATGGGCGAGGCGGCGGTCCGACTCGCCCGCTCTGTCAAGTACCTGGGGGCCGGGACTGTCGAGTTCCTCCTGGACGCCGAAGGGAACTTCTACTTTATGGAAATGAATACCAGGATCCAGGTGGAGCACCCGGTGACGGAAATGGTGACCGGGATCGATCTGGTCAAGGCCCAGATCCGCATTGCCGCCGGTGAGCCGCTGTCACGGACCCAGCAGGATATCGCGCTGAGGGGCCACAGCATCGAGTGCCGAATCAACGCTGAGGATCCCGAAACCTTCATCCCCTCACCCGGGAAGATCTCAAGCCTCCGTCTGCCGGGAGGGCCAGGCGTGCGGGTTGACACCCACCTGTATGCCGGTTGCACCATCCCTTCCTTCTACGATTCGTTGATAGCCAAGCTGATTGTCCTCGGGGAAACCCGGGACGAAGCCATCGCCAGGATGCTCCGAGCACTTGGCGAACTGGAGGTTCACGGAGTCAAGTCCACGATCCCACTTCATAGGCTGATCCTCACCTCTCCGGAGTTCATGGCCGGGCGCGTCTCCACCCGGTTCCTGGAATCGGTGCTGGTCTAAAGGCCGACCGTGCTTCCTTGGACCGCATGCCGCCTCTGTGTCATTACCGATCCTGAGCTCGGACGCGGCCTGAGCCATCTGGAAATCGCCAGACAGGCGATTGAGGGTGGGGCTTCGATGATCCAGCTTCGGGACAAATTTGCTGGACCACACCAGCTTCTGCCCCAAGCGCGGCAATTGGCCCAGCTCTGTCGCGACCGCGGGGTTCGCTTTATTGTGAATGACCGCCTGGACTTGGCGCAGGCTGTTGATGCTGACGGTGTCCACCTAGGACAGGACGACTTGCCACCCAGGGCCGCACGCCCGCTCCTGGGGGCGGGAAAGATCCTGGGGGTTTCGACCCACTCCCTGGAGCAGGCCGTCCGGGCCGCAGAAGATGGGGCCGATTATCTCGGCATCGGGCCGATCTTCGCCACCGCCACGAAGACAACGGGGTATGAACCGGTTGGCTGCGGCATGATCCGGCAATTGCGGTCGCGAATCGATCTCCCTCTGCTGGCAATAGGGGGCATCACCTCTGGCAATGTCGGAGAGGTTGTCCGGGCGGGTGCCGCTGGGGCTGCCGTGATCTCCGCCATCATCGGCAGTCATGATATCGCCGGTGCTACACAGGCATTCCTGGCAGCTATTCAGCAGGCGGAACAGAGGCGCTGACCCGGTAAAAAGTCGTTGACAGCCTTCTTTTGTTATCTCTATAGTGAATCCGCATCGCGCGGCGAAATCTCTCCAGCTTGCCGGGGAGTCAAGGCGCACGAATAGAAATCGATCAGCTTCCAATCGGATCGAAGAACCCCCAGCTCACTGGGGTGTATCAATGCGGCTTTGCTCTCGCGAATGCTTGGCCGCATGCCGATTGTTCTAATGCGGACCTAGCAGCCAGAGTCAAGCTGCTACCGCCTCACTGGAGGAGGGGAAGATGGGACGGCGTTGGGTGTGGTTCTGGACGGCTGGCGCAATCGTCGTGCTCGCCATCGCCCAGGCTTATGCGGCCAGCACCATTACGCTCGGGGTCGCCGGACCCCTGACGGGTGATCAGGGAGCGATTGGAGAGCAACTAAAGAACGGCACCATCATCGCGGTCGAAGAGTGGAACGCCAAAAGTGGTGTCCTGGGAAAGAGGATCGAGATCGTCTGGGGTGATGACCAGCACGATCCCAAGCAGGCCGTCTCGGTGGCCCATAAGTTCGTCAACGCTGGTGTTGCCGGGGTGATTGGCCATTTCAATAGTAGTTGCTCTATCCCGGCTTCAACGATCTACCATGACGGTAAGATCGTCCAGATTTCCCCAGGCTCTACCAACCCCCAGTTGACCGAGCGCGGCCTCTGGAATGTGTTCCGCACCATCGGCAGAGATGACCAGCAGGGAACCATCGCCGCCGAATTCATTGTGAAGAAGCTGAAAAAGACCAGGATCGCCGTGCTTCACGATAAGACGACCTATGGTCAGGGGCTGGCAGATGAGACGGTGAAAACCCTAGAGAAGGCCAAGATCAAGCCCGTCTACTACGGCGGCATCACACAGGGAGAGAAAGACTTCCGTCCGGTCCTGACGGCCGTAAAACAGAAGAATCCTGAGGCCCTCTTCTATGGAGGGATCTACCCTGAGGCGATCCTTTTGACCAAGCAGATGCGCGAGCTTGGAATGAAGGCCATTTTCGTCAGCGGCGACGGCGTGTGGCAGCAAGAGTACATCGACATCGCCGGCAACGCCGCGGAGGGCTCCTTCGTCACCTTCACGCCGGATCAGACGAAGATCAAGGAGGCCCAGGGATTCATCAAGAAGCACAGAGAGAGGTTCGGCTCGGATGTGGGGGCCTACACCACCTATAGCTACGTGGCAGCTAACATCCTGCTCGAAGCTATCGCCGCGACCAAATCTGAGGATGGCCCCAAGATCGCCGACCATATCAGAAAGGCCAAGTGGAACACCGCCCTAGGATCCATCCAGTTCGACAAGAAGGGCGATGTGCTGGTGTCGCCCTTTGTGGTCTGGGAGGTGAAGGGCGGGAAGTTTGTGGAAGTGAAGTAAACCGGATGTCGGTCTGGTCGTGATGAGGGAAGGGAGCGATCTCTTCCCTCCTTTTGTCTTGGTAGGGTATGCTTCTTCAACAGTTGGTTAACGGGCTCACGCTCGGCAGCGTCTATGCTCTGATCGCGTTGGGCTATACCATGGTCTACGGGATCATCGAGCTGATTAACTTTGCCCACGGCGAGATCTATATGCTGGGCGCGTACATGGGGATCGTCACCTTCGGCCTGTTGACCGCCCTCCACCTGACATCCCCGAGCTCTGGCGCGACCCTTTTCCTGATGATAGTCCTGGCAATGCTCTTCTGTGGTGCCTGCGGCATCACCATCGAGCGGCTGGCCTACAGGCCCCTCCGCAATGCCCCGCGCCTGTCCCCCCTCATCAGTGCCTTGGGGGTTTCGATCTTTCTCCAGAATTTCGTGATGCTGGCTCAAGGACCCAGAGACAAGGGATTCCCACATCTGTTCGTCCATGGAGGGATAGATTTCCCAGGTGGCAGGCTCAGCGCGATTCAGATCTTCATCATGGCCACCTCGGTGCTGATGATGGTCGCGCTTCAACTACTGGTACACCGAACCAAGATCGGGAAGGCGATGCGCGCAGCCGCCCAGGATAAACAGATGGCCAGCCTGGTCGGCATTGACGTGGACCGGATCATCAGTGTGACCTTCATGATCGGATCGGCGCTAGCTGGGGTGGCCGGGGTCATGGTTGGGATGTATTATGGACTCATTAATTTCTTTATCGGCTATATCGCGGGCATTAAAGCCTTTACTGCCGCGGTCCTCGGTGGGATCGGTAGTATTCCCGGCGCGATGCTGGGCGGACTTCTCCTTGGCCTGATCGAGGCCCTCGGGGCGGGGTACATATCCAGCGAATACAAAGATGTTTTCGCATTTGCCATCTTGGTCCTGGTGCTGATCTTCCGTCCATCCGGTCTGTTGGGCGCGGATGTCTCAAAACGCGTGTAGGCCGCCATGAAATGTCCATCGCGTTCCATGCCACTACACCAACGTCCTCTCCTGAGGATCGTCCTGGCCAGCGTATGGTTCGGCCTCCTGTCCCTCCCCCTGATGATGGAGCTGCAGGCTCCCTATTTCGGACTGGGACGCCCGCTAATGGTCTCGGCCGTCGTGGCGCTGATCGGCCTCCTTCGAGTGCTCGCCTTACAGTGGAGGGAGGCATCAACGGGTCGGTTGGAGCGTCTGCTCGGAGCGAGCGGGTCTGCGGCGCGTCACCTCACGGAGGGTATCGATCAACGCCTTCTATACGCCCTGGCACTAGCGTGTGCCATCATGATCCCCCTTGGCTTGAACCGGTATCACATCGACGTCCTGACACAGGTAGGAATCTATGTCACGCTCGCACTTGGGCTGAACATCGTGGTGGGCTTAGCGGGGCTCCTTGACCTTGGCTACATCGCATTTTACGCTGTCGGCGCCTATACCTATGGCCTTCTGTCCACTCGAGTCGGGCTCTCGTTCTGGGAGGTCCTGCCGCTCGGGGCGCTGCTGGCAGCCATCTTCGGCATCCTCCTAGGAATCCCTGTCCTGCGGCTCAGGGGAGATTACCTTGCGATCGTAACCCTGGGATTCGGGGAGATGATACGGATCACTCTGAATAACTGGGATAGCTTTACACGGGGGCCCAACGGGATCATCGGGATCGGACGTCCGAAGATCTTGGGGTTCACCTTTTCAGATCCGATCCACTACTACTACCTGATCCTGGCCATCGTACTGCTGACCATCTTCGTGGTCGATCGACTGAATCGATCGCGGATCGGTCGCGCCTGGACCGCGATGCGCGACGATGAGGTTGCTGCCGAGGCCATGGGGATCGACCTGATGAAGACAAAGCTCCTTGCGTTCAGCCTCGGCGCGACATGGGCAGGCTTTGCCGGGGTCTTTTTCGCGAGCAAAATGACCTTCATATCCCCCGAAAGCTTTACCTTTTTCGAATCGGTCATCATCCTCTGCATGGTGGTGCTGGGCGGAATGGGAAGCGTGCCCGGGGTGATCCTTGGAGCGGCCATGCTGGTCATCCTGCCGGAGATGATGCGGCAGTTTGCGCTCTACCGTATGCTGATCTTTGGTGGCGCAATGGTCGTGATGATGGTGCTGCGACCGCAAGGGCTCATCGCCTCACCCCGGCGCGCAATCGCCCTTCGTCACACGGATTCCCGGAGGCCGAGCGTCGTCAGCCCGCTCCACACGCCCTAGGCCTCAAGGGCCGTAAAGAGTGCGAACGTGGCACTGCTCGAAACCAGAAAGCTTTCCATGGACTTCGGCGGCCTCCGGGCCCTCGACATGATTGATTTGACCGTCGAGGTCGATGAGATCGTTGGTCTGATCGGCCCAAACGGGGCTGGCAAAACCACCGTTTTCAATTGTGTGACCGGCATATTCGCTCCGACCTCTGGAGAGATCCTGTATCGCGGCGAGAGCCTGGCCGACGTCAGGCCGGATCAGGTGACAGCGAAAGGGATGAGTCGTACCTTTCAGAACATCCGGCTCTTCCGCGAGATGACGGTCCTCGAAAACGTCATGGTCGGGGGCCACTGTCGCATGCATGCCGGTGTTGTCGGCGCGATCTTCAGACCAGAGGCTGTTGTCAAGGAAGAGGAGGAGTTAGCTGCCAAGGCGCTCGACCTGCTTCGGTTCGTGGGCCTGGAGGACAAGGCCAATCTATGGGCGAGGCAGCTCCCATACGGCGATCAACGCCGTCTGGAAATCGCCCGAGCCATGGCCAGCGACCCGACGCTGCTCCTCTTGGACGAGCCGGCCGCAGGGATGAACCCGCAGGAGACTAACACCCTTATGGAACTGATCCGCCTGATTCATGACCGCGGCATCACCGTTCTCCTCATCGAGCATCACATGAAGGTGGTGATGGGCATCTCCGATCGACTGGTGGTCCTCGACCACGGGGTGAAGATCGCCGAAGGAAAACCGGAGGTCATCAGAGCAGACCCAAGAGTAATCGGCGCCTACCTGGGGAAGGAGTCGATCGGTGCTTAGGCTGGAAGAGGTTCATGCACGGTACGGCGCCATTCACGCACTGAGGGGGGTAAGCCTCGAGGTCAAGGAAGGCCAGATCGTCTGTCTGATCGGCGCCAACGGGGCCGGAAAATCGTCAACCTTGATGGCCATCTCCGGCATTCTCAGACCGAGCGCCGGGCGGATCATCTTCGAGGACGAGGACCTTGCTGACGTCCCGCCGCATGCCATCGTGGAACGTGGCATCTCCCAGGTCCCGGAGGGGCGGAGAATCTTTTCGAAACTCACAGTTCTAGAGAATCTGGAGATGGGCGCCTACACCCGGTCCGATGCGGCCCACGTCCGTCAGGACCTCGATCGGATATTTAGCCTCTTCCCGCTCCTCGCTGAGCGTCGCTTTCAACTGGGCGGGACCCTGTCGGGCGGAGAGCAGCAGATGCTGGCCATCGGCCGCGCACTGATGGTCCACCCACGCCTACTCCTGATGGATGAGCCCTCGCTTGGACTGGCCCCCAAACTGGTGGAGACCATTTTCGACGTGATCCGGGAGATTAACGCCAAGGGAATCACGATCTTCCTCGTGGAGCAAAACGCCCACATGGCGCTGTCGATTGCAGCCAGGGGATATGTCATGGAGGCCGGCCGGGTCGTTTTGGAGGACGACGCGGCAAGCCTTATGGCCAATCAAGATGTCCGAAAAGCTTACCTCGGGGATTAACGGTGGGAAGAAACGCCCCCGCCGCAGCGCGGGTGTCATCCTGGCCCTCCTGAGCCTTGTCCTCGCCGGCATCCAACAGGAGATGGCGGAAGGCCAGCCAGAGACCACACCCGTCATCACCATCGGGATCGCTGGTCCGATGTCCGGTGATATGGCCTACCTGGGCCGCTATGTGCGAGAGGCGGTGGCGCTTCAGGCTGAAGAGTGGAATGAGAAAGGAGGGATCCTCGGGCGTCGCATTCAACTGTTGGTCGAGGACGATCGCAACGACCCGACGGAAGCGGTCTCTGTCTCGAAGCGGCTGGTGCGAGCGGGGGTCTGGGGGGTGATCGGCCACCTGACGTCGACCGCTTCGCTTCCGGCGTCAGCCATCTACCACGCAGCCGGGGTCCCTCAGATTACGCCGTCGAGCACTGATCCACGGCTCACGGAGCAGGGGTTCCGGAACCTCTTTCGGACCTGTGGGCGGGACGATCAACAGGGACGGGTGGCGGCGGAATTTGTGCTTGACGCACTTCACCCGCGCCGCGTAGTCGTTCTGCACGATGGGACGCCCTACGGCCAGGTGCTGGCAAAGACCTTCCAGCGGCGGATCGTGCGCCAGGAGCCTGGGCTAATTGTGGCCACCCTGGCCCTCTCGCCGGGCGGAAAAAACCTGGTCTCGGTGATCGAGGCCATCAAGGCTAAGGAGCCGGACCTCGTGTATTTCGGGGGGATCTATCGCGAGGGCGGTCTTCTCGTCAGGCAGCTCAGAGAGCAAGGTGTAAAGGCCACGCTTGTGAGCGGCGATGGAGTGATCGGAACGGAGTTCGTCAACCTCGCCGGGGAAGCCGCAGCCGCGGGGAGCTACTTGACCTTCGCCCCGGATCCCCTGCTGTTGCCATCGGCCGATGCCGCAATCAAACGCTTTCAAAATCGGTACGGCGCCATCGGCCCATACACACTCTACGCGTACGACGCAGCCGGTGCCCTCTTCACGGCGATTGCCAGGGGCAAGCCGAAGGCCCCGTCAAGATCTCATTTGCTTCGAGTCTCCCAGGTCTTGCATCGGATGACCTACACGGGTGCCCTCGGCCACCTCCGTTGGGATCGAAAGGGAGATTTAGTCAGCCCGCCATACGTCATCTACCAGGCGAAAAAGGGGGGTAGTTTTCAAGGATGGTTCGAACAGGCGACGGGCCGGCCGCCCCAGCTCTGAAGCTCACCGTCGAACCTCATGCCCCGTCACCGCGAGCGATCGCGAAGGCCGCCTCCGTGATCCGCAAGGGGGGCCTGGTTGCATTCCCCACCGATACCCTCTACGCGCTGGGAGCCGACGTCTCCAACACGTCTGCAGTCCGGCGCGTGCTCGCCGCAAAGGGTCGTGGCACGGCCAATCCCATCCCACTGCTCCTGGCTGACCTGGCCATGGCAACTCGACTGATCGGTGACCTTCCAGAGCCGGCCGCTCGACTTGCCGAACGCTACTGGCCTGGCCCGCTTACCCTCGTGCTGTCGGCTCCCCGCGGCATGTCGCGCCTGTTGACCGCTGGCACAGGTCGGATCGGCCTGAGAGTTCCTGATGCGCCGGTCGCCCTGGCCCTGATCCTACGCCTTGGCGGTCCGGTGACGGGCACCAGTGCCAATCGCTCGGGAGGCGAAGATCCCCGGGAGGCGGATGAGGTGCTTCGACAACTGGGGGATCGCATAGAGCTGATCCTGGATGGTGGTCCTGTGCCCATCGGGCGTCCGTCAACCGTCGTGGACGTCACCGTCAGCCCGCCCGTCATTGTCAGGCAGGGCGTGATCCAACCGGACGAGATTTTCGGGCTGCTGGGCGCCCAATCCCACTCAAGGAGGGCCACGCGTCGGAGTGGTGGCATGTTGAAAGCTGTTGGAAAACCTAGGAAAACGTGATATTTTAGGAACAGGAATCAACACGTTGTATCAACAGGGATGAGCCTGGGAACGATGGGCATCGAAGCGATCATAGAGCTTGTCCGTCTGACAAATCCTGAGGCGGATTTGACCCTCCTGCGGCGCGCCTACGACTTTGCAGCGAAAGTACACAAGGGCCAGGAGCGGGTCTCAGGAGAGCCTTACCTATCGCACCCAATGGCGGTCGCCGAGATTCTGCTGGACCTCAAGATGGATGTGGAGAGCATCGCAGCCGGCCTCCTTCACGACGTGGTGGAGGATACTCACGCCTCTCTGGAAGAGGTCAAACGGGCTTTCGGGAACGAGGTCGGGGATCTTGTGGACGGCCTCACCAAAATCAGCAAGATCCCATTCGGAAGCCGCGTGGAGCATCAGGCCGAGAGCCTCCGGAAGATGGTGCTGGCGATGTCGAAGGACATCCGGGTCATTCTGATCAAGCTGGCCGATCGGCTCCACAATATGCGGACCCTTGAACCTCTCCGGGAGGAGAAACGCCGGCTGATCGCCAGGGAGACTCTCGACATCTACGCACCCATCGCTCACCGCCTCGGGATCTACTGGATGAAAGCCGAACTGGAGGATCACGCCCTCCGCCATCTCGAGCCCGAAGCCTACCACGATCTGGCGGCCAGAGTAGCCAAAAAGCGGCGAGAGCGCGACAAGGACATCAACGAGGTCATCGGGATCCTGCAGCAGAAATTGACCGAGGTCGGCATCCGGGCCGAGATCATAGGCCGCCCGAAGCACTTCTATAGCATTTATAAGAAGATGCGAGATCAGCACAAAGAGTTCGATGAGATTTATGACCTGACCGCGGTCCGCGTGATAACAGAATCGGTAAAGGACTGCTACGGATCGCTTGGCGTGATCCACTCCCTGTGGAAGCCGATCCCTGGCCGGTTCAAAGATTTCGTGGCCATGCCAAAGTCCAACCTGTACCAGTCCCTCCACACGACAGTGATTGGTCCGGTGGGGGAGCCGGTGGAGATCCAGATTCGAACCCATGAGATGCACAAGACGGCGGAGGAAGGGATTGCAGCCCATTGGGTCTACAAGGAGGGGAGGGCAGCGCTGGACCCGGCCGACAAGGGTTTCGCGTGGATTCGGCAGCTCTTGGAGTGGCAGCAGGACCTGAAAGACAGCCGCGAGTTCCTGGAGACGGTCAAGGTCGACCTCTTCCCGGACGAGGTCTACGTTTTCACTCCAAAAGGGGATGTGAAGAGCTTTCCCAAGGGGGCCTCGCCCATTGACTTCGCCTTCAGTGTCCACACCGACATCGGCCTCACCTGCGTGGGGTCCAAGGTGAATGGCCGCTTGGTTCCCCTCCGGTACGAACTGCAGAATGGTGACATCGTCGAGATCCTCACCGATCCAAAGCATCACCCAAGCCGTGACTGGCTGAAACTCGTCAAAACCCCACGGGCGAGGGGACGGATCAAGCAGTGGATAAAAACCGAGGAGAAGGTACGGAGTATCAGTCTCGGGAAAGACCTGCTGGAGAAGGAGCTCAGGCGGCTGGGAAAGAGCCCATCTCAGATCCTCAAGCCAGAAACGGTAGCGAAGATCGTCGGCCGCTATGGCTTTGTGGGCCCAGATGAGTTTTTCGCCACCGTCGGATTCGGCAAGCTCTCCCCTCGCCAGGCCATAGCGAAACTCTTACCGCCGGAGGAGCTGCCCCAGGAAGGAGAGGCCAAGCCCGAGCGGAAGCTCCGCCAGCGGCCGAGTGAGGCCGTGACCCTTCTGGGGGCCAACGACTTTCTCATTCGGTTCGCCAAGTGTTGTAGCCCACTTCCGGGTGACGAGATCGTCGGGTTTATTACCCGTGGGCGCGGGGTTTCAGTCCACAGCGCGGACTGCCCGAACGTAGACCAACTCCTTTACGAGCCCGACCGAAAGATCAACGTCTCATGGGATGCTGCCCCGAGAACCGCTCACGAAGTGAAGATCCGTGTGACGATCGGAAAGGATCGGCCTGGGATCCTGGCCGCGATCAGCACGGCGATCTCCGCGAGCAAGATCAACATCGCCCAGGCCGATGTACGCGTCACAGAAGACCGGAAGGGACTGAATACCTTCACCCTGGAGGTGTCTAACCTGAAGCAGCTCGAGTCAGCAATGGAAGCGATTCGCCAGATCGAAGGGATCCTGGGAGTAGAGCGGATTCGTGGGTAGCGGAGGGAGTTCTTTGTCAGCCAGCCTTCTGGACACGCCCGGAGCGCAAGCAGCGGGTGCAGAGGGCCATATAGCGCGGGGCCCCCTTCAGCAGGACGCGATGACGAGTGATATTGAGTTGCTGGCGGCGTTTGCTGACGTTGTGGGCGTGGCTGACTTGACGGCTAACTTGCGGACCCCTTCCGCAGATCTCGCACCGCGCTGGATGTGTGGCTGGCATTCCTGTCCCTCCAATGGTTGGTCGCTGTCGAACGATCCCTAATGAATGGACGGTATCATACGGCATCGCGGCATCAAAATCAAGCGGGGAAGGATCTGCCCGCTGCGTACAACCAATGAGGGTGATCGGCGGCATCGCCAGGGGGCGACGGATTCAGGCTCCTCGCGGCAGGCAGACGAGGCCAACCTCGGATTATCTCCGCGAGGTCTTGTTCGATCTCCTGTCGCAGCAGGTGTCAGGCCAAACTTTTCTCGACCTGTATGCCGGGACCGGGGCCGTAGGGATCGAAGCCTTGAGCCGGGGCGCGGCCTGGGCTGTCTTCGTGGAGCACGACCGATCGGCACTTGCGACACTCCGCCGGAATCTCGAAGCCTCCGGCTTCCTCGACCGGAGCGAAGTGGTCCCGATGGAGGTCTTCCGGTATCTGCGGCGGGCGGCGTCTGGATCACGGCGATTCGACCTGATCTTCCTAGATCCTCCCTACCAGCGAGCCGATACCACGGTGGCCCTCTCTCTGATCGCCTCAACAGGGCTCCTCGCGCCGAGCGGCATCGCGGTTCTGGAACGATCCATGAAGTCCAACCCAGTCCCTACCCCTGAAGGACTGGCGCGCGTCCGGGAAGTGCGACACGGCGATTCAGTCCTTCAGCTCTATCGACGGGGGGCGGTGTGACAACGCTGGCGATCTACGCCGGGACATTCGATCCATTCACCTTCGGCCACATCGATATTGCCAGAAGGGCCCATCGCCTCTTTCCCCGCCTCGTCATCGCCGTAACCACCAACCCGGAGAAATCCGCCCTTTTCAGCCTTGAGGAGCGTCGGCGGATCATCCGGGACGCCACCAGGGAAATGCGGGGTGTTTCCGTCGACTCTTTTGACGGACTCTTGATGGACTATGTCCGTCGGAAGGGCGCGCGCGTTGTCATCCGCGGCATCCGCGCCATGTCCGACTTCGAATACGAATTCCAGATGGCGCTGATGAACCGGAAGCTCTGCGATGAGATCGAAACGGTATTCCTCATGCCCCACGAGAAGTACTCGTACCTGAGTTCCCGACTGGTTAGAGAGATCGCCCTCCTGGGTGGGGATGTCTCGGCATTCGTAACGCCAATGGTCGAGAAGATGTTGAAAGCACGCGCGAGACCCCGTGGGGCGGCCAACCGGGGACCCAGATAATGACAATCAACCTGTCGAGCCGCGCCAAGAACACGAGCCCGTCCGCCACACTCGCCATCGCCTCCATCGCCAAGCGGATGAAGGCAGAAGGGATCGATGTGGTGGACTTCGGTCTCGGGGAACCGGATTTTGAGACGCCGGCGCACGTCAAGGAAGCGGCGATCCGGGCCATTCGTGAGGGGTTTACAAAATACACGGCCGCCACTGGCATCGACGAGTTGAAGGAGGCCATCATCACCAAACTCAAGCGCGATAACGGTCTGTCCTACAGCCCGGCAGAGGTGATCGTTTCGTGCGGATCTAAGCATTCACTATTCAACATCGCCGAGGTGCTGCTCGATTCGGGCGACGAAGTAGTCGTCCCAGCACCGTACTGGGTGACCTACACGGAACAGATCCTCCTTGTCGGAGGGCGGCCGGTTATCGTCCAAACGCGAGAGGAGGATGGTTTCCACGTGTCACGCCAGGTGGTGGAACCAGCCATCACGCCCAAGACCAAGGCGGTCCTGCTTAACAGTCCTTGTAACCCGACCGGTGCCATGATCCTGCTGGAGCAGTTGAAGGCAATCGCTGAATTGGCGGTGGAGCGAGACCTCTTGCTGATTTCGGACGAGGCCTATGAATCCTTGACCTACAACGGGCGCGCCCACGTCAGCATTGCATCACTCGGCGAGGAGGTGAAACGGCGGACTATCCTGGTCAATACGGTCTCGAAGGCGTATGCCATGACCGGCTGGCGGATCGGGTACGCGGCAGGTCCGGCGGAAACCATCAAGGCAATGGGCGATATCCAGAGCCAGATGACCTCGAACCCCACCTCGATCGCCCAAAAGGCTGCCGTCGCCGCCCTTCTCGGCCCGCAGGATGATGTCCGCGCCATGGTGACAGAATTTGACCGGCGCCGTTGTTATCTGGTCAGCCGGCTTAACGCCATCCCGGATCTCCAATGCACGAACCCGGAGGGCGCGTTCTATCTCTTCCCGAATTTCTCCGCTTTCTACGGGAGAATGTCAAATGACCGCCCGATACGGAACTCCGCCGATATGGCCAGCTATCTCTTGCAGACGGTACATGTCGCGTTGGTCCCGGGGGTCGAATTCGGGAGCGATGCCCATCTCCGCCTCTCATACGCGACACCGATGGAGTCCATCGTCAAAGGGGTAGACCGGATGGAGCGAGCACTGGCCGCGCTCCGTGGATGAAGCGATCCCCTCGCACCAAAGGGCTTCGGACCTGGTAACCAGGAACTGCTGATCGATAGCGGAAAGAGGAGCGTGGAGGCCTCACCACTAAGCAGATTGACGGTCGAACGGAATACGGAATAGCGGTGCCAAAGCTGAAGTTGATCACCTATGGTTGTCAGGCCAACGAGCTAGACTCGGAGCGGATTGCCGGCCTCCTGGCCCAGGAGGGGTACACACTTACCGAGCGTGAGGAGGAGGCCGACCTGATCCTTCTCAATACCTGTGCCATCCGCGAGAAAGCGGAGCAGAAAGTCTATAGCCGCCTCGGGACCTTTCAGTTGCTGAAACGCCAGAGGGAAGGACTCCGCATCGGCATATGCGGGTGTGTAGCCCAGCAGGAGGGGCAAGCGTTGCTCAATCGTTTTCCGTACCTGGACTTCGTGGTCGGCCCAGGGCAGCTTACCTCAATCCCGAGGCTACTCCAAACCCGAGCCAATGGTAGAGGGATTGCGACGGCCAGAGCGCCGGGCTTCTCCTATCCTGTGACCGCGCCGCTCCAGCGCCGAAGCGCCATCAAGGCCTGGGTCAGCATTATGGAGGGATGTGATCGCTTCTGTACCTTCTGCGTGGTTCCCTTCACTCGGGGCCGGGAGCGGAGCCGGCCCTCCCAAGACATCGTGGAGGAGGTCCGTGGGTTGAAGCGGCAGGGGTACCGTCAGGTCACCCTCTTGGGCCAGACCGTCAACTCTTATGGCAAGAAGCTCCGGCCGCCCACCAGCTTCGTGGAGTTGCTCCGGGAGATCGATCACGTCGTCAATGGCGAGGTGAGGGTGCGATTTACTAGCCCGCACCCAGGCGACGTAACTGAAGAACTCGCGGAGGCGATGGCGGAACTCCCCAGTCTCTGCGAGCACATTCATCTTCCGGTCCAATCGGGTGCTGACCGGATCCTTCGCGGAATGAAGCGCGGCTACAGTCGCAACGAGTACCTGGAGAAGGTTGCGCTCCTCCGGGCCAAAACGCCGGACCTTGCCATCACCACCGACATTATCGTCGGATTCCCCGGTGAAACAGAGGAGGACTTCCAGGAAACCCTGAGCCTGATGCAGGAGGTCGGCTACGACGGAGCCTTCATTTTCAAGTATTCCCCGAGACCTCACACACCGGCCATGCAAATGCCAAATCAGCTCCCAGGGGAGGTCAAGGGGCAACGGCTGGAGCAGGTGCAGGGTCTCCTGAATCGGCTCTCTCTCGAGTGCAACCGTGCTTACCTCGGCCAAACAGTAGAGGTACTCGTGGACCGTGAGGATGCCAAGGGTGACACCGTTCGCCTCGCGGGTCGGACCAGGCAGAATAAGATCGTCCATTTTTCTGGGGAAGGGGTATTCGACGGGGACCTGGTGTCCGTGGCAATCACAGGTGCCAGCGCCTTTCATCTACAAGGCGAGTTGATACTCGCGCAGGCTGAGGATCGGCGGGAAAAAGGATTTGACAACCCTGAGGCCCGTATCTATGATAGCATAAACCTCCGAAAGGAGGGCCGGTGAGGGGCTTTAATCTCATGAAACCGACGGCCGGAGAGGCTGACGAAGAAGGGGCGCCGGAACCGAGTCCGGCCCCTTCATCGAAGCGTCGCATTATCCTGCTTATCCTGCTCCTGGCCGTGGTTGCTGCGTTCGGAGCCAGAAACTTCATCGGGGCATATATCGGGAGGAAATCCGGCACGCCCTTACCTGCCCCGGGGCAAATCGTGACTCCACCAACTCTTCAAGTCCCTGGACCTTCGCCGACGCCTCAGATGCCGGTTTCCGCAGGGACCCCCGAACACCCGACAAAGGCACCCGGCCTGGACAGGGCGGCCGAGCCCAGGCTCACTCTCATGCCCTCGCCGGAGAAGAACGTCGAACGCGAGCTTCCACAGGCACGGGCGGTGCAGCTAGAGGGGCCTGTTGAACATCTAGCTCCAAAAGCTGCATTGCGAGGACGCTTCAGCGTTCAGGTCGCGGCCATGGCGCACGAGCCCAACGCGAACGCCCTCAGTCAGAAGTTGGAAAAGCTTGGCTACCCTGTTACGATCCGGAAGGAGCGCGCCTCCACGACCCAACACATCGTGCTGGTGGCGGCGCCGGGTGACAGGCGCGAAGAAGCTGAGGCCTTAATGGAAAGGCTCAAGGCCGAGGGGGTTCCGGCAGTCGTGGGCGAGTCAGATGGTCGCTATCGGGTGGAAGCCGGCAGGTCGCCGGTGTTGGACCAGGCAATCGACCTTGCCCACGAACTCCAGAAGAAGGGGTTCACTCCGAAGATCGCATCAGAAACGGCGACCACCACGCTCTATCGGGTTAGGGTCGGCCAGTTCACCAGCCGCGGTGAAGCGGGCCAAAGAGCCAAGGAGCTCCGAGAGAAGGGGTTTCCAGCTCTCATCGTAAAGAGATAGCATGCGCTGAGACTGCCGAATTCCGGCTGCGGCAGAGTTCCAGCGAGAGAGGAGGGAAACGATGACCAAGGCCGACATAGCGTCGATCGTCGCCGATAAGGGGCTCACCAAGAAACAGGCGATGGAGGCCGTGGAGGCCACCCTGGAGATTTTGAAGGAAGCCCTCAAGAAGGGAGAGAAGATCCAGCTCGTCGGCTTCGGCTCCTTTCAGGTCAGGGCCAAGCGGGCCAGGAAAGGGCGGAACCCCCAGACCGGCAAAGAGATCACGATCGCGGCGCGAAAGGTGCTCAAGTTCAAGCCCGGCAAGGCGCTGCATCAGGTTGTGAACGCGGCCGGTTAGCTAGCCGGCCCTATGGAGGGGAGAAGGTTGTGCCTAGCGGTCGCGTGGGGGTCGCGCGGTCGAGGCCTCGGGCCTCACAAAAAGCTATCTCGCCGCCTAGCGACACCGTTGAGATCCCGGATAGACTCTACTTCAAGATTGGAGAGGTCGCTGAGCTGACTGGGGTTCAACCCTACATACTTCGCTACTGGGAGACCGAGTTCGGCAACCTGCGGCCGACCAAGAGCCGCAGCGGGCAGCGCCTGTACAGGCGCAATGATGTCCTGGCTGTCCTTCGCATCAGGGATCTGCTCTACCGACAGCGATTCACCATTGCCGGTGCCAGGCGCCGTCTCGCAGCAGAGCAGGGGCCCCTTGCCCCAACGGTGCTGGACTCCCTGCAACGCGTGAAAGACGAACTGAAGGATATCTCCTCATTATTGCGTAGACATTCCCCTCTGACGTGAGAACCGCGCATTCTCGGGGCGTGGCGCAGCCTGGTAGCGCACTGGCATGGGGGGCCAGGGGTCGTTGGTTCAAATCCAATCGCCCCGACCAATCAGCCGTCATTGGTCCATGATGACTCTGTAACGAGCAGATACCCTATCTGCTTTTTTTTATGAGCGATAAATGAACATCCTGATTTCGAACGATGATGGCATTCATGCTCGTGGTCTTCGTGTGCTTGCGGATGCCCTGTCCAGCCTAGGCGAGGTCTGGGTGGTGGCGCCCGATCGTGAGCGGAGCGCCGCCAGCCACTCCCTCACATTGAATCGACCGCTCAGGTTCACCAAGGTCGGTCCGACCTGGTACACGGTTGACGGCACACCTACGGATTGTGTCGCCCTGGCGGTGATGGGCATGATCAAACGGAAGTTCGATCTAGTCGCCTCCGGTATCAATCTCGGAGCGAACATGGGCGATGATGTGACCTACTCCGGGACGGTTTCTGCCGCCTTCGAGGCGACGGTCCTAGGCCTTCCGGCCTTTGCCCTCTCAGTTGCAGGTAATAGGCGGGTCGACTTCACCGCAGCCGCGCGAGTCGCCGTGGCCCTGGCGGAACTAATCGCGAAAAATGGCCTGCCGGCCAACACCTTGCTGAACGTAAACGTTCCAAATCTCCGCCCCTCAGAGATCAAAGGGGTGGCGATTACTCAACAAGGAAGGCGACACTATGGCGAGATCATTGTGAGGAAGGTGGACCCTCGTGGGAAAGCCTACTACTGGATCGGAGGAAAGGAACCCACGTGGGAGCCATCGGAAAAGAGCGATTATGCTGCGGTGAAGGCGGGGTGTATTTCGATTACGCCGCTTCACCTGGATTTGACCAACCCTAGCGCCCTCGAAGAGTTACGGCAGTGGGAGTTCCCGTGGGGCGTGTGGGGGGAAGGGGGCAGCAATCAGCGGTCAAAACGCCGCACCCAAAGGAAGCGGAACCCAACTGCTAGTTGATCCGCCCGCCATGCCTTCGCAAGCCGAGGCCGTTAGTGTATAGCATGAGGTGGCGTCTGGCGATATGAACCACGGGTTAGCGCGTCCATGACGGATTACGCTGTCGCCCGACAGCGGATGGTGGCCGAGCAGTTGCTCCCGCGGGGCATTAAAGACCCCAGGGTGCTGAAGGCCATGGGGAAAGTCCATAGGCACCTCTTCGTGGAAGAAGCCTTCTGGGGGCGGGCATACGGGGATTATTCGCTGCCGATTGGCCAAAAGCAGACGATCTCTCAGCCGTTCATGGTTGCCCTCATGACGGAGGCACTTGAGCTAAAAGGGCATGAGCGGGTCCTGGAGATCGGAACCGGATCAGGATACCAGACAGCGATCCTGGCCGAATTGGCCGCTAAGGTGTATTCCGTCGAGCGGGTCAAGACACTCGCGCTGCGCGCGATGCAGCATCTCGAGTCGCTTGAGTATTACAATGTGCTGATTCGGGTTGGGGACGGTTCTGTCGGCTGGAAGGAGATGGCGCCGTTCGACGCCATTGTCGTCACTGCGGGCACTCCTCAGGTTCCGATGCGCCTTATCGAGCAACTCGGCGACAATGGGCACCTTGTCGTGCCTGTCGGTCAGGTCCAGAACCAAGTCCTGAAGAAAGGGACGAAGAAAGGCAAAGATATAAGCTGGACGGATCTGGGGAATTGCGTGTTCGTCAAGCTGGTTGGGGAGCAGGGGTGGAAAGTTTGATGTCGGGGCGTAGCGCAGCCTGGTAGCGCACTTGCTTCGGGAGCAAGGGGTCGTTGGTTCAAATCCAATCGCCCCGACCAATGTATTATCTATTGTCCTCCAAGCACTTTAGTGGTCGGGTGTGCATTCCAGTGTTTACGGGATGGTGATGCGAAGCGCCAGGGTTGGCGTGATCGGGTCTGGACGGTGCTCTCGAGAGATCTATCGACTGGCGGAGCAGGTGGGGGAGGGGATCGCTCGGCGGGGCGCCCTCCTGATTTGTGGGGGCCTCGGAGGGGTGATGGAAGGCGCCTGCAAGGGAGCGAAGGCGGCCGGAGGGATGACCGTTGGGATTCTGCCCGGTGTCAGGCCGGATGATGCCAATCCCTACGTCGACATCCCAGTGGTGACAGGCCTGAGCCTAGCGAGGAACCTGCTGGTGGTTCGATCATCCCAGGTTTTGATCGCCATCGAGGGCGCCTACGGAACCCTGTCCGAGATCGCGTTTTCACTTCAGTTGGGTGTGCCTGTGATCGGGCTCAAGACGACGTACCACGATCGGCAGATGATCCGAGCCGAGGATGCCGAAGATGCCGTCGAACAGGCGTTTACCGCCATCGCACGCTTGCCCGCCGGCGAATCCTCTCGACGGCGGTCCACGACCTGACTTCCCACGGAGGGGCCGCAATTATACCCATCGAAGGGTTAAAGCAGAAGATCCGGGACATCCCCGACTTTCCCCAAAAGGGGATCCTCTTCAAAGACATCACGCCGCTGCTGGCGGATGGCAAAGCCTTTCGTGCAGCTGTCGACCAAATTGCCGAACGGTTTGCCGATCGAAGCATCGATCTGGTGGTTGGCGTCGAGGCGAGAGGATTCATTATCGCTGCCGCCTTGGCCTACAAGCTTCACGCCGGAACGACCTTGATCCGAAAGCCTGGGAAGCTGCCGTATAAGACGCACAGCACCACTTACGCCCTGGAGTACGGCTCCGACACCCTTGAGATTCACCAGGACGCTGTGCTTCCGAGCCACCGTATCCTGATGGCAGACGACCTGCTGGCCACAGGCGGCACCATGGCCGCCGCCATTGATCTCATCACTCGCCTGAGCGGCAAGGTAGTCGGCGTGGCGTTCTTGGTTGAGCTTGTGTTTCTGCAGGGCAGGGCACGATTGAAGGATCAAGAGGTCTTCTCATTGATCCAGTTTTAACCAGCGGTCTCGTCTAGATGTGGATTCAGGCGCCCGTAGCTCAGATGGATAGAGCAAGGGTTTCCTAAACCCTGTGTCGCAGGTTCAAGTCCTGTCGGGCGCACCAGCGATACCCACGATCCGATGGACAAACGAAATTATGTGGCCGACGACAAAGACCTTCGATAGGTATGTTGAGCAACGCCGTTCCTTGGCGGCAGGCGTGAGAAGGCTCATTACCCTCATCGCTGCCAACCGAAAGCTGGCCGCTACGGTGGCGATCGGGGTGGTTGTCATCCTCACCCTCATCCCAGGATATTTTGCATGGAGCAGCAGACAGGAGGCGAATGCCGCAGCTCTCCTGTTCAAGGCAGTCAGCCAGCTTGCATCGAACACGGGAACCGCCGAAGATGTCACGAAGCAGGGGGAGGGTGTCCGCTTGCTTCGTGAGGTGACTACGCGCTATCCCCGGACTGCTGCCGGAACCGAGGCCACGCTTCGTCTAGGCACCCTTTTTTACACGCTCGGGAACTATGAAGAGGCGCGAACGGTCTATCATGGCTACCTGGCGAAAAACCCAAGGGGTTGGATCGCCTTCTCGGTTGGCATAGGAGTAGGCGATACCTATTTGGCCCAGGGCAAATATGACAAGGCGGTGGAGACCTATTCCAAGCTCATCGATCAGTTTCCCCAAGAAGTTTTGCTTCCGCAAGCGTATCTTCATCTTGCCAGAACATACGTGGATATGAAAAGAGAGCAGGATGCCGCCCGCCTGTATGAGAAAGTTGCGGAAGCCTATCCAAACACTGGCTGGGCTCAGAATGCTCGGGCGCAGCTTCGTAGGCTCATTCGGCGATGAATCACTGAGCTATCTGGCTTCTTTTTGCCTTCCGCCGTACTCTCGCTCTGCTGAACCATCTTTCCACCCCCAGTCATTCGTCTAATTTCGGTGAACAGGTAATGAGGCACCGGGATCCTCCAAGTTCGCCTTGAAGTCATCCTTGAACTCTCGGCTGCGGTCTCCCCGTTAGCTGATACCTGGATAGGGCAGGGGGGCCATCATCCGTGAGTTCGGCTGAGTTCCGCGTAACTCATCATGAAGGGTAGCGCCCACTGCCTTTGACCCCTCATGTCGATGAGGTGCCCCTGATAGTGAACCTGATAGTGAAGAAGATGGTAATCTCCTGCTAGCAGAGAAGAAAGTAGGGTCTTTGACCGCTTTCGCGAAGAATAGCAGGTCCCGGTGGGCATGTCGGTGTTTCGGTTGGAATCGAAGCGAGCCATACGTCTGCTTGGTCGGTCGGTCCAGGTTGGGTCCTGTTAGTCTAGAGGGAGGTAGTGGGGCTGATTTAAGCCCTGTCCATATATCTTGTGGCTTAATGTCGTATAAGAAGTGTTATGTAAACAATAACACAAATCCTTAACCAGCACCTCCATATGCTCCACCTTTAACCTCTAAACAGATAACCACTCCTCACTTCGCCGGACCTTCACGGCCGCGCCCCCCCCACTCTCACTTCCCGCAGCCCACATTCACCTCTAACACCTCCCCCATGCCCTGAGAGCTCCTCAACCTAGCCCTGGCACGTGCGGAACCTGTCAATGAGAATGAGACAGTCGGTTGCCGAGTTTAGTGTCGGAGCGCCTCCTCGGTCGCTCGGGGCTTGGGTGGGTTGATCCAGACTTCCGTAGGGCG
>Ga0209515_10002076_pt1 | contig 31633 bp, 27 predicted proteins | sample Subgroupgradi54m_FD_187454 | JGI IMG/M metagenome (GOLD analysis project Ga0209515, IMG submission 187454) | Subsurface groundwater microbial communities from S. Glens Falls, New York, USA - GMW60B uncontaminated upgradient, 5.4 m (SPAdes)... ... | reverse complement strand
CTCCGGGCGGACCAGCTTTGGGCTCTCGTCCTGCAGGTTCCCGCTTCCGCAAATCCCACTATTAATTTATCGCTTTTAATTGTACAATTTAACTAAGCTTATGGATTCAAATGTTCCTCTTGAAGGCAAGATAAAGGAAATTGAAGAAAAGATAAAACAATCTAGTCTTCCCGCTGACCTTTCAGAAAAGTTAATAGAGGAAATCAGTCTTTTAAGAGTAAGCCTTAACCCTTCGACAGGCTCAGGGCAAGGTGGCTCAGGACTCTTTATAAATTTTGAGAACTTTTCCAACTATGTCAACTGTATTCTTTCTTTGCCATTTAACAAAGAAACAAAAGATGTGCTGGATTTAAATATTGCAAAAACAATTTTAGACAAAAATCATTATGGTTTGCCTGGTGTAAAAAACTTAATTTTGGAATATTTATCATCTTTGATCTTAAATATTAATAATCAGGGTATTTCGCGTTCTCCAATAATTTGTTTGGTTGGACTTGTTGGAACAGGAAAGACTACTCTTGCATATTCGATTGCTCAGGCCCTTGGCAGAAAATTTGAAAGAATACCACTGGGCGGGATGGGGGACGCTACTGATTTGCGTGGAAAATCACGTGGAGCTATTGATGCAGAACCAGGACTTGTTATTAAAAGCCTGATCAACGCGCAAAGTAAAAATTGCGTTATTTTACTTGATGAGTTGGATAGGATTACAGACATTGGTAGAAAAGACATAATGGGAGTTTTGGTTGAGCTTTTGGATCCTGAGCAAAATAAAGCTTTCACCGATCATTACATCGATTATCCTTTTGATTTATCTCGTGTTTTATTTATAGCAACAGCAAATAATACTACAAATATTGCAACTGCTGTTTTGGATAGGTTACAGATTATTCAAATGCCTTCTTATACTGACGAAGAAAAGACAATGATTGCGAAAAAATATTTATTTCCAAAAATCCTAACACAAACAGGGCTCAAAGAAACTCAGTTAACTATTGAGGATGCGGTTTGGCCAACTATCATAAGGCCACTTGGATTTGATTCAGGAATAAGAAGTTTGGAAAGGGCAATCGAAGGCGTATGTCGAAAAGTTGCAAGAATGATTGTTGAAGGAAAAACCCAGTCAGTTCAAGTTACGAATGAGAATGTGAAAGAGTTTTTGCCTGTCTAGGGTTGTCATCCTGAGTGAAACGAAGGATCTAGATTCTTCGGCTTCGCCTCAGAATGACATTATTATGAATCAATTATCATTCATCCCTCTTGGTGGAATTGGAGATGTCACAAAAAATATGTATCTTTATGAATACAATGATCAGATACTTATTGTTGATTGCGGACTAGGTTTCGCAGATGAAACAATGTTGGGAGTCGATTTATTATTGCCGGATATTTCATATTTGTTAAATTCTGCAAAGCAGAATAGGAAAAGAATTGTGGGGATGCTTTTGACTCATGGACATGAAGACCATATTGGAGCGTTGCCTTTTTTGCTGCCTCAACTTCCAGATTTTCCTATATATGCTACTCCTTTGACGGCAGCTTTTGCAAACGAAAAGTTAAAGGAATTTAATGCCAAAAGAAGAGTAGAGACTGTCAATTTTAATGATAATGAAAAAAATGTTGGGAGTTTTGGTTTTTCATTTATTCGCGTTACTCATTCTGTCTCTGATACTTCTCATATTTTTATAAAAACACCTGTTGGGAATTTTTATCATGGCAGTGATTTTAAATTTGATGATACTCCTTATGATGGGAAAGTAAGTGATTATGCAAAAATTGCAAAAGTTGCATCTGGCGGAGTTATGTGTTTGCTCTCTGATTGTTTAGGAGCTGAAAGAAAAGGAAGAACGCCCTCGGAAATTGGCTTGACTGAAAACTTTATTAACGAAATGAGAGAGTGCCGCGGAAAATTTATTGTGACGACCTATTCTTCCAACATCGCAAGACTAAACCAAATAATTGAGGCGTCTTTGAAAAATGGAAGAAAAGTTTGTTTTGTTGGGCGTTCTCTTATCAAGAATACAGAGGTAGCAAGAAATTTGGGATATCTTAATTTAAAAAAAGATATGGAGGTAGAAATGGACGCATTGAAAAATCATCAAGATAACAAGTTAACATTAATTGTTGCGGGAAGTCAGGGACAGGAAAATTCGGCATTAACCAGAATTGCCAATGGCGAGCATAGGGATGTTAAATTAAAAGAAGATGATGTAATTATATTCTCTTCGGATCCAATTCCCGGTAATGAAACTTCTGTTTACGAACTTGTGGATACTTTAACCCGTAGAGGAACAAGGGTTATTTACTCACCAGTTACTCATGATTTTCATGTTTCCGGACACGCATCTTTGGGTGAGCTTGAACAGTTAATAAATTTGGTTAAACCTAAAAAACTAATTCCAATAGGAGGAGGATTTAGACACATGTTTGCATACAAAAAAATGGCTGAAAAATTAGGATATAAAAAAAGTGATATTTTTTTGATGGAAGATGGACAGGAACTTCTGTTCTCAAATGGAAATGTGAAATATGGGAGAACAATACCTGTCAAGAATGTTTATGTTGATGAAATGTCTGGGGAAGAATTAGAGAGTTTTGTTTTGCGGGATAGACAGAAGTTGTCGGAGGCAGGAATAATTATAATTCTTGCAGAGGTGGATGCAGGAAACGGGCAGCTTGTTGGGAATCCCGATATTATTGTCAGAGGACTTGCGCCATCAGCCTATGATTCAAAAAGGTTAAATTCAAGATTAATGCAGGATTTCCATAAAGCACTTAATCCACACAAAGCAAGAGTTACGAATTGGATTTATATAAGAAAATTAATTGGAGAGACAGCGGAGAGAAGAATTTTTAAAGATCTTCGCCGCCGCCCCCTAGTTCTACCGGTTGTGATAGAAGTCTAATTTTTTAGTGCTGTATGTGTTGACAGAATATATAATTTCTGAAATACTTTTGTGGTGGAAAAAGAGAGGTTATTTAAATTTAAGAATATAATAATATTTTTTGTTACCTCTTTTTTTATTATATTTCCATTCTTTTATCTTCACTTGGTAAGAAAGTTTCCGACTTCTATCGTTAGAAATGTTGAGTTAAATTATATTTTATTTGCACTCCTTGGACTAATAGTAGCTTTATTTTCCATCAGCTCTTTTGCCAAAATCAGAGATATGCATAAAAAGGAAATTATTCTACTCTTGTTAAAAATAGGCTTAGTATTTTATGCTTTATTTTTGTTGTTGGTAACATATTCCAGATATGTCTCATTCGCGTCCGAAGTGGTTGACCTTACTTATTACCATTCCACCATTTGGCAACTTTCGGAATTTCAAGTTCCTCATATTTGGGATATACCTCAGAGATTTGTGTGGGGAGATCACTTTGAACCGATTATACTTTTTATAGTACCAATTTACTGGCTTATAAAATCTGCAGGATTGTTGATGATAATTCAGGCAGGAATTGTTATATCAGGAATAATTCCTCTCTATCTTGTTGTAACTGATAGGTTGAAGTCAAGATTAATCGGGTTGGCAATAGCTTTTTCATATATTGCTTTCGGAGGATTACAGTATGGCATTGAATATGGTTTTCATCCGATAATGTTTTTCCCTACCTTATTTTTTTGGATGTATTATTTTTATGCGAAGAAAAAAATAAAACTATATTTTCTTTTTGCATTACTATGTCTATTTATAAAAGAAGAAGTTTCATTAATATTACTGTTTTGGGGATTATATATCGCAATATTCAAAAAAGAAAGGATTATGGGTATTGGAACTTGCTTAATATCATTACTGTGGTATTTGCTATGCTTTCAGATAATATTTCCTCATTTTTCAAGTGGAGGTTTTGGACATTGGGGACAATATGGGTCAGCAGAAGGAACTGGACTTATGGGGATTATTAAGTTATTACTTTTTAAACCATATCTTTTTTTCAATACATTAATAACCCCAAGTTACAAAATCGATACTATCTTTCTCTCGTTTGGAGCTTTTTCTTTTTTGTTATTCTTGTACCCACCATCTTTAATGCTTGTTATACCATCTCTTTTAGAAAAACTTTTAAGCTCTAACCTCGCAGGAGTTAGTGGGACACATTATAGCGCAGCAATAACTGGAGTTATTGTTGTCGCAACCATTGAATCATTACTTTTTCTTTCTAAAAAAGATTATATTAGACGAATTACTACTAGTTGGAACATCTTTTTTGGAGTTTTAATTTTTTATGTAGCTTTTTTTGCAAATACAATCAACGGTTATCATGCGTATTCTATTTATGACATCGGACGACAAAAAACTCTGCCTGACGAAAATTTATTATCGCTAGAGAAAGTCATAGGCCAAATACCGTCAAATGCATCAGTATCTACACAATATCAAATTATTCCCCATATCTATAGCCTTTCCAGCAAGGTCAAGTCAATTCCAACTGAAAATGAAACCTCCGATTATGTTATTGTTGATTTGCTTATGCCACCAGTTTTGACAAATGTTAAAGCCATAAACAAGAATCTAGAAGCTCTAAGTAAGAATGATGACTACAAACTAATAATAAATAATTCGCGAGTCGTAGTTTTCAAGAAGAAATTAATTCCAATTGATATTAACTCAAAACTTTAGTATCATATATTTATGATATTTCATGCCATCAAAACTTTTAAAATTAAAAACATGCTTGTTTTGGCAATATCTTTCCTCATTAGCATAATTAGCATTTTAAACCTAATCACGCCAAGTTATGCTGCCGGTGTATTTACTGCAACAGGTAGCTTGAATTATGGGCGGAGCGGTCATTCAGCCACCCTACTTCCTAATGGCAAAGTGTTAATGGTTGGTGGGAGTACTTATGTATACGCTACAGAGCTTTATGATCCAGCAAGTGGCACGTTTTCCATAACTGGCAACCTTATAAAGTCTCGTAGTTACGGCAATACAGGGACACTGCTGGCAGACGGGAAAGTGCTTATTGCAGGAGGAATAAATGTTGATTTCCATACTACTGCAGACGCAGAATTATACGATCCCATTAGTGGTATTTTCTTGCCAACTGGGAATATGATTCATTCGCGTGCTGGTCATGCTGCTACCTCACTTTCTAATGGAAAGGTGCTTATAGTGGGCGGAGGGGAAGATGGTGTCGGAAATCTCAATTCTGCAGAAATATACGATCCTACAACTGGTACTTTTTCTCAAACAGGCAATATGACGTATGCGCATGTTAATCATACAGCCACTCTTTTACCTGATGGCAGGGTACTTATAGCAGGAGGTGGCCTGAAAGCTATGGAGCTTTATGATCTCAATACGGGTACTTTTTCTCAAACAGGAGATATGGTTTATTCCCGTACTGCCCATACGGCAACCCTTTTATCTAATGGTAAAGTTTTAATTGTAGGTGGTTATAACAACAATACGACTGGGGGCTTGAACACGGCAGAAATATATGATCTAACTCTCGGTATCTCTACAGCTACTGCTAATCTATCTCAATCTCGTTATGGGCATAAAGCAATCAATTTACCTAATGGGAATGTAATCGTTATAGGAGGAAGTAATGATTTTGGGGGAGGGCAGCTTAAATCGGCTGAACTCTATAGCCCTATTGTTGGTACTTTTTCTCAAACAGGAGATATGATATATGGACGGAATAATCATACAGCGACACTTTTGTCTAACGGTAAAATACTTGTTGCAGGGGGAGGTCTAAAAGGCGCTAGTGATGTTACACTTGTTGCTGAGTTATATTCGGACAATGCGTCTCCGGTAGTTGGCGCAATTATGCCATCTGCAAATCTAGTGCGGGTAAATACTTCTATTTCAGTAAGTGCAACATTTACAGATTCTGATACTAGTGACACGCATACGGCATTATGGAGTTGGGGAGACAGTACAACATCAATAGGCTCTGTTACGGAAAATAATGGGTCAGGATCAGTGAGCGGAACCCATAATTATGTGGCAGTTGGAATTTACACGGTAAGCTTAGCGGTTACGGACAACCACGGCGCTTCGGGTAATTCAAATTACAATTCCATTGTTGTTTATGATCCAAGCGCAGGTTTTCTCACGGGTTCCGGTTCATTTAATTCGCAGGCAGGAGCATATGTTTCAAATCCTACCGCAACCGGACAACTAAAATTTAATATAAAAGCTAAATATAAAGGAAATAATACAGTTCCTACAGGAAAAATAAATTTAGATTTTAAAAAAGGAAACTTTAGTTTCGATTCAACTTCCTTGCAATGGCTAGTGGTAAATGGCGATAAAGCTGCGCTTAAGGGTATAGGAACGATTAATGGTTCAGGAAATTATACGATTCTTATAACAGCGCTTGATGGAGCTAAAAAAGGTGGAGTAGATAAAATTAGAATAAAGATAACCGATTCTTCAAATAATGTGATTTATGATAATCAATCAGGAAGTCCCGATAGCGCAGATCCGATAGCCCCAATTACAAAAGGATCCTTAAAAATCCACCATTAAATCTGTTAGGCTTTCAGAATCTTATTTCAACTTGTAGTCTGATTTTTTAGCGTATATAATAGTTCATATGCCCAGAAGAAAACATTATAGAAGAAGCAAGCTAAAATTAAAGCTTAAAAAAGGCACTATTTATTCTATTTTTGCATTTGGCTTTATAGTTGCCGGAATAATTCTTCTTTTGTCATTTACCAAAAACGGAAACGCTTTTATTTTTATTAACAACCTTCTGGATAGATATTTTGGCAGCGTTGCTTTTCTTTTTCCATTTGTCTTAATATTTTTTGGATTTTTATTTTTAAAATTAAAATTATTTTTGTCAGGAATCAATGTTTCACTGGGATTTCTGCTTCTCTTTTTATCACTCACCGCTTTAACTCATGGAGGAATGATTGGAAGAGAACTCTTTGGAATTTTGTCAGATATTTTGACAAATATCGGCGCAAGTATTGTTTATTTTGCAGGTCTTCTTATTGGTTTAATTGTATTTTTCAATACCTCCGTAGACCAAATTGTAGATTTCCTGTCACTTATATTTAAGAATCTTCATAGACTTTTTCCAACCAAACTTTTTGGATTCTTCAGAAATAAAAGTCATACTTCCTTTAACGATAAACCGATGAAAATAAAAGGAGGAAAATCTCTCCCTAATTTATCTAGCAGTGCTCCAATTATTAATTCTTCTACAATCAGGAAAGAGCCTCCTCTTTTGGCAGATCAATTGGTTAGCAACTCATTAACCAGGGCAGGTATTTGGGAGTATCCTCCTTTTTCTTTGCTTTCTGAAGGATCACCGCAAAAAGCTGACCGGGGAGATGTAAAAAAAGTCGCTACAACCATAGAAAAAACCTTACAGAGTTTCTCAATTGGTGCAAAAGTTGTCGAGGTGAACTTAGGTCCTGCAGTTACCCAATATGCACTTGAAATTGCATTAGGAACCAAAGTCTCAAAAATAACAGCACTCTCCAATGATTTGGCTTTAGCAACAGAAGCGCCAACCGGACAAATCAGAATTGAAGCACCAATTCCCGGCAGAAATTTAGTTGGAATAGAAATTCCAAATAGAAGTCTAGAGGTAGTAACTCTAAAGACAATGCTTGAATCAAGCATTATGAATAAAAGTAAGTCAAAGCTTACCGTATCTTTGGGACTTGATGTATCGGGAAATCCGGTTGTTGCAAATATAGCAAAGATGCCGCATGTTCTTATTGCAGGAACAACAGGTTCGGGTAAATCTGTTCTTATCAATTCTTTTATTTCCTCACTTTTATTTAGGGCCAGTCCTGCCGAGGTAAAACTTATTCTTATAGATCCTAAAAGAGTAGAGCTAACAGGTTATAACGGCATACCGCATCTAATGACTCCGGTTATTGTTGAAGTTGAAAAAATTTTGGCATCTTTGAAATGGGCAATGGATGAAATGGAGAGAAGATACAAAACATTTGCTGGGAGCGGAGTAAGAAATATCGATTCATACAATGAGCTTGCAGGTTTTCAGTCGCTTCCTTACATAGTTATTTTGATAGATGAACTTGCGGATTTGATGGCATTTGCCCCAGTTGAGGTTGAAGATGCAATTGCAAGGCTGGCTCAGATGGCAAGAGCAACCGGAATACATCTGGTTGTTTCAACCCAGCGCCCGTCAGTTGATGTTATAACGGGTCTTATTAAGGCGAATGTTCCATGCCGCATTGCATTTAATGTCTCCTCCATGATTGATTCTCGAGTTATTCTGGATACTCCGGGCGCGGAAAAACTTTTGGGCCGGGGAGATATGTTGTATATTCCGCCTGATCAGGCAAAGCCAACTCGTATTCAGGGGGCGTATGTTTCAGACAAAGAAGTAAAAAGATTAGTCGAATTTCTTAAAGCAAAAAACCCGCCTGTTGAATATACTGAGGAAGTTCTCTCCAAGCCTTTAATTTTGAAAAAAACAGGAGGTATGAGTAGTAATGGAAAAGATGCTCTTTTTGAAGAAGCAATTAGGTCTGTTTGCCAGTATGACCGAGCTTCGGCATCGCTCTTACAAAGACGTCTTTCGATAGGATACTCTAGAGCGGCAAGGATATTGGATCAATTAGAGGAAGCAGGAGTTGTAGGACACGCTGAAGGATCAAAGCCCCGCGATGTATTGGTAAAAAATGCTGAAGAAATTATAAACAGCCTACATCAAGGATAAAAATTTTTAATTTTCAATTATGGTACACGCAGGTGTTAGGCTTTTGGAGGAGAGGGTCAAAAAAGGTTATACTTTGGATGAAGTTTCAAAAGCCACAAAAATTAGAGCCTCTTTTCTCGTAGCAATTGAAAACGGAGAATACAAAAAATTACCATCTGGTACTTACGCTCATGGATTTGTTAGAAATTATGCTAAGTTCTTAGGACTGCCGGAAAATGAACTTCTCGCTCTTTTTAAAAGAGAATATGATGAAGATAAGTTTGTAAAAGTTTTGCCGGATGGATTTGCTAGACAAGATGAATTTTCACTTTCGAAAATTAAATTTGCACAGACTTTTAAAATTTTAATTTTGGTTTTTATTGCGCTTTTGGCTTATATAATTTTTCAGTATAGATCTGCAATTTTCAATCCTCCGCTTAATGTTTCAAAACCCTTGGAGGGAGACATTATCAAAACTCAAGAAGTTGTGGTGGCAGGGAAAACTGATCCCAATTCAACTGTTTTTATAAATAACGAAACCGCGTCTTTGGATAAAGATGGTAATTTTACAAAAACAATAAATGTTTTCCCAGGACGCGCAAAAATTACAATAAAATCAGTCAACAATTTCAACAAAACCACTACTCTGGAGAGACATATTGAGGTAAAGTAATCCCCTAGCTAAGCGGACGATGTAAGAATTTCTGATATACTTTAATTGTGATTAATGAGAATTTTGTCATAATTGGAGTAATTATCCAGTTTATCGGTGGACTAAGCTATTTAATAGATACTGTAAAAGGCAAGATTCAACCCAATAAAGTTTCCTGGCTTCTATGGTCAATTGCCCCTCTAATTGCTTTTATTGCAGAAATTAAGCAAGGGATTGGAATATTATCATTAACGACATTTATAGTAGGATTTGTTCCTTTGCTGATTTTTATTTCCTCATTTGTTAACAAAAAAGCTGAATGGAAGTTGAATGCCTTTGACCTGACTTATGGATTATTGTCGATTATTGGATTGATATTGTGGTATATAACTAAGGTTGGAAATGTTGCGATTTTTTTTAGTATATTAGCCGATGGGTTAGCATCAATACCAACTATAGTAAAATCATACAAAGAACCTGAAACAGAAAATCATTTGCCTTTTACTTTAGGGATACCAAATTCAGTAATAGCAATATTAACAATAAGGAATTGGAATTTTCAAAGCTATGGATTTCCTGCATATCTTCTTTTTGTAAATTCAATAATAGCCGTACTCGTTAGATATAAGATTGGAAAGAAAATACAAGGAATAATTTCAAACTTTTAATCCCGACTTATTATAGATGGAATGAATTTGATAATAAGATGTGATTTTCCCACATTTCATGTGGAAGAACGGATCTGATTATTTATAGATTGTTGCGCGGTGGCCGGCAGATAGAACATATATTTTTTGATCTCGCTTACTTACCTTATAGATAATTCTATAGGTGCCTATTTTATAAGAATATTTTCCAGTCAGCTCACGTGTTAATGGTTTTCCAGCCAGAGGGTAATATGTTATTTCTTCAAGCGCTTCATTAATTGCTTGCTGATATATTTTCCTTATTGGTTTAAGTTGTTTTTTGGCTCGAGGAGAAATAATAATGCGGTACATTTATATACTTGTTATAAATTTAATTCTTTCTTTACTTCTTCCCAAGGAATTCCCTTTCCAGCTTCAATCTCCTTTTCACCTTGTTTAATTGCTTTCATTAATCCCGGATCGGAAGTAATTTCGTTTGTTTCTTTCCATGATTCGTATTCGGCAGCTGAAATAAGAACAGCTTGAGGAGTTCCATTAACAGTAATAATATACTCGTCTAGTTTTTTATTCGCCTTATCTACCAGATCTGTTAAATTTTCTCTTGCTTTTGTTATTGGTAGTGTTTGTATCATAATAAATCAATCTTACAGAATTATGTACATTCTGTCAACTGGTAATCGGGGTTGACAGAGAAATTTGTTAATGGTATCTTAAATTAATATGGATTCTCGCGGTTGTCATCCTGAGAGAGCATAGCGACCGAAGGATCTCTTTAGATTCTTCGCTACGCTCAGAATGACAATGCGGAACCTATAAATTATATGGATTCTGCTCAGATAATTTTGATTGTAGTTATTATTCTTCTGGCAATTCTTCTTATTGCATTGGGTATTCAGGTATTTTTTATACTTCGCGAATTTCGTAAAACTGTTTCAAAAGCAAATAAGGTTTTAGATAACACAAATGTTATTACGCAGAGTGTTTCTACCCCAATTTCTTCTTTATCATCTATTGCAGCTGGAATTAAAACAGGAGCATCATTCATAAACCTTTTTAAGAAAATTATTTCAAGCGATAAGGATAATCGGAAAAAAAAGAGAGAAGATTGATATGGAAAACAATAGCAATAATAATTCGGGGAACAATTTTTTTAGCGGTTTTCTTTTGGGAGTTCTTGTTGGAGCTGCCGTCGTATTTTTGCTGGGAACAAAGAAAGGAAAAAGATTATTGAAAACAATTTCAGAGGAAGGTATAGATAATATTTCTAATATTCTTGATGAAGCAGGTAAAATAGAAGATTCCGATGAAGTTTCCAGCGACCAAAAAGACATTGCGCCAAATAGAGACTTAAGTTTTAAAGTAAAACCTATTGATAGGCCCAAGGTCAGAAGATTTTTCAGAGGAATTTCAAGACACGCTAATTAACCTCGTATAATCTAGAGGCCGTATTTTTGAATATTTGCGTTTTGCTCTCCAAGTGTTTTTGCAAAATGTAAGTGTCCTGTTTTGTCCGAAATATAATATATATAATTTGTATCTTTTGGATTTACAACTGCGTTTAGCGCATCAATTCCCGGGTTTGCAATTGGAGTAGGAGGAAGACCAGTATTTCTATAGGTATTGTATGGTGAGTTAATCTTTAAATCTTCAAATGTTAAATTTTTCCTCCACCAATTTTTTTCCTCTTTGGAATATCCAAGAGCATATTGAATGGTTGCATCAATATCTAACTTCATTCCAATTTCAAGTCTATTTAGCAACACGCTTGCAACAAGAGGACGGTCCTCTGGAAATTTTGCTTCTCGTTCAACAAGAGACGCTAAAATTACTATGTCATTTTTGCTTAACTTTGTTTTAGATGTGTCTAAAGATGCATATTTTTGCTCGAAATTATTTCGCATCTGAGTAACAATACTTTTTATACTCGCATCTTTTGGAATAAGATAAGTATCCGGAAAAAGATAACCCTCCTGAGCAAAAAGGTCTCCAACCCAGGAGGCATTATAAGTAGGTATTTTTTCTTTTAGTATTTCTGCAACTTCAGCTGCTCTTTTTCCTTCACTTATTGTTGTCCAAATATCCAGCGTTCCATGAGTTAAATTTTGGGCAATTTCGGAAGCGCTCATTGATGGGGAAAGACGAAAATCTCCTGCTTCTATTTTTTTATCAAGACTAAGCTGTCTAACAAGAAGAAAAAATACGATCCTACTTTTTATTAACCCTTTTGATTTTAGTCTATTTGCTATTTCCCTAACCCCGTCTCCTTTTTGCACAACGAAAATAGTAGAACTCTTATTTATTGGATTTATTGCAGATACCCCATCTTTCCACCACAATATACCTCCAAAAATAATAGCTCCCAATAATATCAAAACAACTGTTAGTCTTTTCATTTAAGTTAAAAACTAAATATCGGAAATTGTTCTATTGTCTTTTTTCCAACTCTTAGATTATACACGTTTTCGCTGTAAAGAGTACAGAGCGTGTCTCCTTTTTCTGCGTTTTCTTCCTCCTTTTTCTCCAAATAAACTCCTGCACCTTTTTGTAATGGAGCACCTAATGCTTTTACCAAAAGAGTGAGGTTTTTGCTGTCTATGTCTTTAATTACGCAATTTTTTTCTGCCTTAATTTTATAAGTAAATTTACCCGGTATTAATTTACTGCTATCTATATCTGGATTTCCGCCTTGCTCAAAAATTATTTCCTTCATTTTTTTCAAAGCAGAACCATCTTGCAAGATTCTTGTTGCCCATCCGATACAATTTCCGTAGGTATTTTTGACATGTTCTTGTAATGCCTGTTGCGAATCTTTTAGGCAAAGTTCCAATAAATTTCCTGCAAGCGTTAAGCTTCTTGTCTCTAAATCAAAAGGCCTATCGGATGTTTGTTCCAAAACTTTTAAAGCATCTTTTGTTTCAAGAATAGGACCAATCCCGCGCCCAACAGGTTCTTCAGTTCTATGAATTAAAACTCGGATTTTTATATTAAATTTTTTTGCAACATATTCAAATTTATTTTTTAGAATTTTAGCGTCTTTGTGGTTCGTAACTTTTAATGTATTTCCGTATGGCAGATCTATCACTACATGGGTTGATCCAAAAGCGATTTTCTTGGCCAGAATTGAAATAATAATTTTGTCGAAACTTTCAAACATTAGTTCCTTTTCAACATTAATAATTACATCATCTGCCGGGGCAATATTAAAATTGCCTCCCCAAACAATGCAAGCTTTTATTTTCTTAACTATTTTTAGGATTTTTTCTTTAGGTATTATGACAGGTGCTAGAATTTCCATATCATCTGCTGTTCCGCTTGTTGTTATTGCACGAGAGGAGCTCTTGGGAATTAGAAATCCAGCTGAGGCAATAATTGGTACAACAATAAGTGTTGTGCGATTGCCAGGCACTCCTCCTATGGAATGCTTATCGGCAACAATGCCTTTAAAGTGCAGTTTTTCTCCTGTTTCAATCATTGCTTTTGTGAGAAAATAAAGTTCCTGATTTGTAAATCCCTGTGAATAACCGGATGCAGCAAAATATGTGGTTAATACATCTCCCAGTCTTTGTTTGGCAATTTGGTCCATTATGCTAAAAATTTCCTTGTAGTTGAGGGTTTTGCCTACAAGTTTTTTCCGAATAGCATCCAATGCTTTTTGCTGATCAACTTGTTCTTGAAATACTTTTTTCTTATCCATCTTTAATTTGTTTTAAGGCCATGGACACAATAGTTTTGAATACCGAAAAAATAAAATACAGAAAAGTATTTAGGATTCTATAAAAAGTTGGCCAAATTTTTCTAATCATATTCTCTCCAATCTTGATTTGATAACCAATCGCTTCCAGATTGTGCCGGGCGGAGTACATGTTACAAGAGTTAAATAAGAATTATTATAATCTTGCTCAAGGGCTGAGGAATCCGAAGGATCAACAATAATAATTTTAAAAATCTTGTATGAATATTTAACGCCTTTTACAGTTGCGTAAATAGTGTCCCCGTTTTTTAATTGGTAAGCATTAGCAAAAATTGTTTTGTAATCTTTGGCATTAAATAGCTGGGGTAAAGTTGAGTGACCAAAAATTACGGCATTTCCATTCTTTCCGGGAATACTTGTTCCTTGATAATTAACCAGATGTTTTGTCAGATCGGTATCAGAGGCCGATACTTCTGCTTCTCCTATATTTATTTTTGGAATAGAAATAGTGTAGAGCGGCGTATCTAGTTCGTTCTTGGATGAGAGATTGAATTTGGGAAACCAATTCTCTGCTCTTGTGTAATCCGTTGCGTCCATTGAATTTTTTGCCAGATCCACGATACTTGCACGGGGAATAGAGGAGGTGATATTTTGAGAAGCAAAAGCAGGCTGAAAATATATTTGCCACGATATTACAGGGAAAAGAACGTAGAAGATAATTGAAATTCCAATTACTAGAAGTAGGAAGCTTAGTAGGCGAAGATATTTTTTTAGCTTATCTTCATTATTTTTTTTGTAGTAATATTTACCCATTGATCAAAATTTTAATTTTTATGTTCTTTTCTCTATTGGGTAGATTTTTTGGCAGAAATGGAATTTTGGGAGAAAAAGATACGTTTATGTTTGAGACTTGAGGTAGTTTGTAAAGAAGATCTTCTGCGGTTTTAAATGATTTTCCTTTTATGCTTTTTACCAATTTATTTTCGTCTATTTTTGGAAGAAGCAAAGCTTTAATATTGAGATTTGCCTCAACTTCTTCACCATTTTTATTTGTTATATTTATAACGGATGTTTTAATGTTGTTGTAATCGATTTGCTGATTTGAGGCAACGTCTTTTTGCAGATGCGATTTACTAAATGCTATTAAATCTTTTTTATCATAGGAGAGTCCTTGATAATCAACAGTTCCATTTAGAGTTACTTGACTTCCCTCATCTCCAACTTTTCCATTCAAAGATTTTTTACCAAGAGCCTCTGTTATAAAAACAGGCAGCAATATTTTATCTTGGCCAATTTGTTTTGAGAGACTTTCTCTTGCTTTATTCTCTAATTCTTTAGTAAGATTTTCCGCTAATTTATCGGAGTCAGTTTTTGAAATAACTGTAACTTCTTTTTTTGTCCCGCCCGAAAAAGGATTATCATTTTTTGCGATTAAGTCTGATGTATCAAAGGATGCAACTGTAAATTTCGTTGCGGATGGAAGATTGGATTCTTTACCCAATTGATCTGCAGTAACATTGGCTTGCGTTTTTTCAGGGGTTATCGTTTCATCTGCAGAATGTGAGGCAACACCTTTGACAGTAGTTGATGAATCAAGTAAGAATACAAGTCCATTGGAAGCTTTTAATATTGTTCCGCTAGCTAAAGTTTTACTTTGCGAGAGACTATTAAATATAGTGACCGTTCCTTTTGCATTTGTGCCAACATCTTTTTTACCTGTTGCAGCAGCAGAAACGCTGCCATCTTCAGACACTAAGACAAAATCTCCTTTTATGATATTTTTAGCGAAATCAGTTTTATCTTTTGTTGAAAATAAAACGTTTTGCGTTCTCTCTGTTATTTTGGGATCTACAGTTATTGCAACTGTTGCTTTTATAAATAAAAAATAACCGGCGATAAGCGCAACAATGAAAATTAAAGTTGCTGGAACTATAATACTTAATTTTCCCGAAGGCACAAGAGATAAGATTTTTTTAATATTTATTTTTTTGGCTAGCATAAATATTCCGCTTAAAATTGCAATTAAAATACTTTTTATTGGCATGGGTTTAGTTTTTGGGGTAAGTGTTTCTTCTTCACTAATTTGTGGAATACTTTCTAGTTCTTTTTCTATGCCTTTTGGTTTTTCTTGAAATTCGATTTTTGCGACATCTACATCTTGGGAGAATCCAAAATCCTGCCCTCCCAAGTTTTTGTAAAGCTCAGTTTTTTCGATAGGGTTCCTTGCAACCACAGAATCACTGAGATTTTCTGAAGCACTGAAATTCTGTGTTTCTGTTTTATTCTGTGCTTCAGTGTTTGCAGGTATATCTTTTTGTAAAACTTCAAATCCCATTTGTGTTGCTGCGCCAAAAAGTACAGACTTTGCATCAAAACCGTGAGGCAGATTTGTTATTTGGGGAAGATGGAGAAATGGCAGACTTTTGCTCCAAGTATGCGATATAAATTCCTGACTCAAATCCTCTTTACCATTAAATATTATAATTCTGGATGGCAAAATTTCCGGGACATTAAAGTGTTTCAAAATAGTATCTACAGTAAAAGGAATTGATTCATGAATTTCCGAGCTTTTTGTTTCTATAGTTTTTCCGGCTCGAAGGAGCGTAACTGTTACTGTTTTTTTATTGACCTCTGCCAAAATTGCAGACACAGGCGCTCCTTCTTCTTTGGTCAATAGATGCGAAATCGCTTGGGAAATTACCAAAAAACCTATTGGAGTCAGTCCTAATTCTTGGCTTGCTTTTTTAAGTTTACTAAGATACTCTTTTTTTATCTGATCACTCTCTGTCCAGCTTTCTTTAACTCCAAAAATTGTTTTTTGGGTTTGAATATTTTCAGGAACTGTTGATTCAGCTTGAGAGATTGCTTTATCCAAAGTTTGTAGGAATTCTTCAGAAGAGACTAAGTCTATGGAATTTGGAAAATGCTCTTCTTTCTGCCCGGTTATTTCAACTCTTCCTTCAACTTCTTCAAAAATTACAGCATTTACTTTTTCGTCTCTTAAAACCAAAACCAAAAAATATTGAGGTAAAACTTTTTTATTAAAACCTTTAATAAATGGCAGATTCATAAAATTAACCCACTCTCGCGTATATTCGTCTTTTCCCGCTCCCAATGTTTTCCTGCTTTATTATACTAAATTTACCTACTTTTGATGTTTTTTCAACGTGTGGTCCACCGCAAAATTCTTTTGAGTAATTACCGATGAAATATATCTTTACTTTTTTTTCATATTTCTCATCAAAAAGTCCAATTGCGCCAATTTCTTTTGCTTTTTTAAGTGACAGCATTTCAAAATGGACAGCCAAATCTTCTTTTATTTTTTCATTAACCAAATCTTGCACTTTTTTTATTTCATCAGGAGTCAAACTTCTGTCAAAATTAAAATCAAATCTTACACGTTCTGCTGTTATGTTGGATCCAGTCTGGTGAAGTTTGGTTCCGAAAACATCTCGCAATGCTTGATGCAGTAAATGAGTTGCGGTATGCCCCATGATTGTTTCTTCAGAATGATCCGCAAGTCCTCCTGCAAACTTTTTCTGAGCCCCAGCTCTTGAAATATTTTGATGCTCTTTCATTTTCTCTGCTAGGGCTTGCTTATCAAATCTATACCCCAAGCTTTCTAATTGAGTTGGTGCAGTTCCATAGGTAGCTATTGATTTAAAAGCATCTTCTGGGGTAATTTTGATATAACCTTGTTTAATTTCATCTCCAAGGAGTTTTGCGTGATATCTTGTATCCAGGAATTTTTTGGCTAGATCTGTTGCGCGTTTATATACTTCTTTTTCTTCAAGAATTGTAAGTTTTATTTTTTCGAAATTAGTTTCGAGATCGAGGTCAGTTTTTTTGTATTGATCAATAATCGCTTCAAGAATTATTGCAATCTCCTTACCGTTTAATAATTGAAGATTATCTAATCCACGGCGAATGAGCCTGCGCAAAACAGAGCCTTGTTCTTTGTTGGAGGGAATTATTCCATTAGAAATTATGAAAACTGAAGAAGTCAAATGATCAGTTATGATTCTCATTTCTTTTTTGTATTCTTTATAATTTTTTTCTGTCACTTTTTCTATGGATTTAATAATTGGTGCAAAAAGGGAAGTGGTAAAAATATCTTGTTTTTCCTCGATAGCTGCTAGCAATCTTTCCACGCCTGCTCCGTGGTCGACATTAAGCTTCGGAAGTTTTTTAAAGTTTCCATCTTTTTCCTTCTGGTATTCCATGAAAACATTGTTAACAATTTCCATGAAGACTCCGCATTCGCAATTTGGATGACAATCTTTTCCAAATTTTTTGTCATGTGGAATGCCGAATTTAAAAAATATTTCGGAGTCAGGTCCGCCCGGTTCTCCAACAGGCATTTTGTCAGGTTCTCCGGCGCGAGACCACCAGTTTTGTGTGTCGTAAAAAAATATTCTTTCTTTTGGATTTAATCCTTCTTTTTCAAAAATCTCTGTCCAAATTTTTTCCGATTCGGTATCTTTAGGAATATCTTTGTAGCCCTTGAATACGCTCACGTAAAGCTTATTGGCAGGAATCTTAAGTTCTTTGGTAACAAATTCCCAAATCCAGGGAATCTGTTCTTTTTTGAAATAATCTCCCAAAGACCAATTACCAAGCATTCTAAAAAAAGTATCGTGGCGGTTGTCTCCGATTTCATCAATGTCCTGCGCGCGAAAAGAATTTTGGACATTTACCAATCTTTTTCCCATTGGATGCGCTTCTCCCAAAAGATAGGGGACTAGGGGCTGCATTCCTGAGGATGTAAATAAGGTGGTTGGGTCGTTCTGCGGAACAAGCGGAGAATTTGCAATTCTCTTGTGTCCTTTTTTCTCAAAAAAAGCAATATATTTATTGATAATATCCGAAGCTGTCATCCTGTTTATTATAGCACGGAAAGCTAAATAATAGATCTAATTTTTTTTCTTGTACTTTTGTGCCGACAAAAGTACCAAAAACTCGCGAGCTATGAAAGGTCGCTAAAATTATTAAGTTCGCTAGTCGGGTAACTTCACCCCCTCCTCAATCTCGCTTTGCTCGCTGAGGAATTCCCCTGACAGCCAACTATAATAATTTTTTAACGCGCTGCTTTCAGCGCTCGCTTTTGAAAAATCTTTTACTTCAATGATATGTATCATTGAAATGTCTCTTGGAAGCTGTTGAAGGTGATTTTTTCTCCCTCACCAACGATTTTGCATTTTCCATCAATACATAAAACAGCTTGCTGGTCTGTTAGAGCTACCACGGGAAAAGAAGTTTTTTTTGAATTCTCCTCGACTGTTTTTTGCCATTCATTTTTAAAGTGGGGAAAAATTAGAAAGGGCACAAGATTCAGTCCAGTTAGGTCTTTTAATCCAACTATATTTTTATCTTGATTTTTCCAAGAAGATGTTTCAATTGTTGGGCCAGTAAGACAACTTCCTGCACTGGAGCCAATATATAAAACACCTTTATCAATAAGTTCTTTTGCAACCTCATCAAATCCACTTGTTCTGACTTTTTCCAAAAGATAAAAAGTATTTCCTCCTGCCACAAAAAGAATGTCGATATTTTTTAAGAGATTTCTTAATTCTTCTTTACTTTTGTTATTTATATCTACATCAAAAACCTCAAGCCCAAGCTCTGCTAATTTTTGCTTGTCTTTCTCCATCCATGGTTTGTCGGGATAAGGATTGGCTGCAGTTGGTATAAATCCAACTTTTAATTTTTTGGAAGAGATTGGCAATAATTCTTTTAAGACATCTAAAACAGCAGAAGCTTGAGAAGTTAAAAGTAATCTTTTCGCCATGAGATAATTATAGCAAAAATTAAAGTGGAGTTTGGGAATTTGGTATAATCTTCTTGTGTTGTTGATTATAAGGAAAAAAGCGACAAAGGATGAGATTGAAAAAATGGCAGAAGACCTTATGGGTTTCATTAAAGTAGTAGTTGATGTTGAGAATAAAATTCTTGCAGGTGGTGGGCAAAGACATGTTGAGGGAGAACAGAAATTATTGAAGGAAAGATCAAAACAGCATAATTTGTGGGGCGGAGGTTTTGATATAGAGACAAAAGAAATTGACTATAACTCTATGATAAATCTCAGACCCTCTCAGGATAATCCAAGCCGGGATATTTTGTCTTCTGAAATAAGAAAAGAGTTTGATAGAATAGTTAAAGATTTACTTTCATAATCTCTATGGATAAAAAAGCTATAATTTTGGATATCGCTATGAACTTAAATAGAGTTGGGAATTGGGCTGTAGATAATTTTCCAGCAAAAGAGAAAAGAATTTATTTTTTCTTGGATCAGACAACTAAATATATTGATAGTCTTAATATTTCTTCTTTTTCAGATAAGTTTCAGAAAACATTTAATAGATTTCTAAAAGAGTATAAATTATTAAATCAAGAGATTGGCTTGAGTTCCAGGGATAATATGATTTGGGGAGAAAAAATGATGACCTGGGGAAATATCCTAACCCACAGATCAAAATTGATTTAGTTATTCATGCGGCGACCCCCGGGGTTGAGCTTTGATCCGCTGTCTAGTCAACGATACAGATACAATTAATTCATGATAAATTAATTTATTGTAAATAGCTGCCTTTAAATGCTAGGATAAGTTTATTATGTCTATTATTCCTCATTTTGAAAGAACAACCAGAAATTCAACCATCTCTCATTTTCTTTTGATGTTAGGATACAAACTTTTCTCTTTTTATTTTCCTATTTTTTTACTGACCAAAGGTTTGTCTTTGTCAAAAATAGGTTTTATATATCTTCTTATTTATTTACCAATTGCTGTTTTTTCTCCTCTAGTAGGAGCGATAAGTCATAAATTCAACCCTTATATTTTGATAATCTGCGGTATATTTGGTTATTCGCTTTATTCTCTGGGTATGCTTTTCCTACCAATATCTTTTGCTTTTTATTTCCTGCAAGTAATGCTTGGTATTTCTGCATCTTTGTTTTTCGTTGGCAATAGAATTATTCTTATCTCTTCTCCTTTGGCAAAACCCGCACGCTCGTTTGGCTGGTTTTATTCTGCTTCCTATTATGCTGCGGAATTAGCTCCTTTGTTGGGTGCGGTTATTATATTTCTCTATGGACTTAAGAGCGTTTTTATCCTAAGTATATTTATATATTTAATTGACATTATCTTCACGTTTTTCAATCTAAAAAAATCTGAATTCTCCAATTATTTAAAAACGTCTTTTAGAGAGTCTCTATCTAATTTCCTTTCAACTTCTAAAAAACTTTTTCAACCCCAAATCTTTCCCATCGTATTAGTTTCTTTTTTAGTTTTGTTTGTGGGGGGATTTTATAGTTCTTTTTTTCTGATTTTTCTTAAAGAGAATGGTTGGACGCAGAATACAATATTAACTTATTCCTCGCTCAGTTCTCTTTTATTCCTGCCAATTTCTTTTATTGGATTGCATATTCTTTCAAATAAAACAAGCTTGAAAAATATTCTTATGGGGAGTTTGTCATTTGGCATTTTTTCTTTATTGATAGGATGGTTTGGAATTTTCCTAGGATTTATCGGAATTCTTATTCTAAGTGAGCTATTGGAATTGGGAAACTTTATATCAAGTTCGGCAAGATCGGGTTTTGTATCCAGAATTTTTTCTTCCCATCCCAGAGAAGCAGGAGCTTTAGACACTATATTTTCTCCTCTTGGCACTGCTTTAGGTTCATTGGTTGGCGGTTTACTTGTAGGATACGTAGGATATTCCGGAATTTTTGTTTTTGGAGGAATACTTATTCTGTTTTTGGCTCTTTCTCTAAGCTTCCGTTTGACACAGAGAATCAATTGATATAAAATTCCCTCGTTATGACAAATGAGCAAGTTCCAGTGCCAAATTCGGAACAAGGTAAAAGATTAGAACTTTTAACTAGAAAAGAAAGAGTGTGGAATGATTTTTATCTCAAGGGAAATTTTCCTGGAGCAAAACCTATATATGATGAGCTTCATAAAACTGCCTATGAATGGCAGGTTGATTCTGAAACAATGGCAGAAATTATTGGCGATAAGGCTTGGAATGAATATTTTCTTGATAAAAATGGGACAACAAAAACAAATACCTCGTATGTTTCTGCTAGAGAAGGACTGGAAAAATTAAAAGGCTCAGAAAATTCGCCCAAAATTCATGCTCTGCGTTCAAGACTTTTTGAAGTTGCAGGATTGTGTGAAGCTTATCTTGTAGATGAGGCGGATGAACCAAGTGAATCATTGCTTAGGAACTCTGTAGAAGAGGCGGAAAAGTCGGAAGTAGCAGAAAGAATAGGAGAAGCCAAAAATGGACTTGCGCTTTGGCTAATTTCTCCAAAGCAGAAGAGATTTGAAGATTCAATTCCTTTATTTGAAGATGTGGCTAGGGTTCAAGAAGAAATTGGGAACAAACGCACAGCAGGACACGCGCACAACAATCTTGTTTTTTGTTATAACGAGACTGGAAATTTTGAGAAGGCTATTGAAGAAGCAGACAAAGCTTTAGAACTTTATGAAGATCTAAATCTAAATCATTCCTTTTCTGCCCGTTTTAGAAAAAGTATTGCTCTTCGTGGACTGGGGAGATTTGAAGAAGCTTTAGCTATTTATGAGCTACATAAAAATCTTCGAAACCAAGATGCTAAACTTTCAGAGCAGGAAAAAGCAAGACTAATTGCAAGTGAAGACAAAAATATAGAAGCTACCAAAGAGCAAATGAGAAGACAAAATTAAAACCTCCAGAGACAGATAGCGTTTAACAATCCATACTACAGTGCATGGAGGGTAAACGAAACTAGAATTAAAAATTAAAAGTTAAAAATTATTTTTTATATAGTTTTTCAGTGGACAATCAATATGCTTACAATGTGCAGGACAATACTGGCGGCCGTAGGCGATCATGCGGTTTGTAAAATCAAACCATTCTTCTTTTGGCAGAAGTTCCATTAAGTCTTTTTCAATCTTGTTTGGATCAGTATTTTTTGTTAGGCCAAAAAGCTTGGAAAGTCTTGTGACATGGGTGTCGACTGCAATACCTTCATAAATTTTGTATACATTTCCCAAAATAATATTTGCAGTTTTACGTCCTACTCCTGGAAGTTCAATCAGTTCTTCCATAGTTTTGGGAATTTGACCGTTATGTTTGTCGATAATAATAGTAGCTGTGTTTTTAATAAACTTAGACTTTTGTCTGAATAATCCTAATTTATCCAAATTCTTTCCCAATTCTTCCGAATTTACATTTGCATAATCTTTAATAGTTTTATACTTTGCAAAAAGCTTCTTGGTCACCTCATTTACTTTTTTATCCGTATTTCTTGCAGACAAAATTACCGCAACCAAGAGTTCGAAGGGGGTTGTATAATTCAATATTGTTTTGGGATTTGGAAACAATTTTTTTAAAACTTTCAGAATCTCTAAGGCTTTTTGTTTCTGATTCATGAAAGCATTATAGCAGGAGAGCTTAGATCCTGAAATAAATTCAGGATGACACGAACGAACTGGGGCTTGACACAGGATGGGGGATGTGATATAAATTTATTACTCTATAACGCGAAAACAGATTAGGGTGATGCACTTTGTGCGTTTTTTTTGTTGGTGATGGCTAAACTTGATAAAAAAATTAACACTGTCCGACAAAACTGGGGAAAAGAATACTCCTTCTTACCACAATTAGATCTTCTTGCCGTACAAAAAAGCTCTTATAAATGGTTTCTTGAAATTGGAATCGGCGAAATCCTCAAAGAGATTTCTCCAATTGATGATTTTACAGAGAAAAACTGGGTATTGGAATTTAAGAAATACAGGATAGGCAAAACTGCAAATTCTCCGGAAATTGCTTTGTCCAAAGGCCTTATGTACGATGCTCCGCTATATGTGCAAACCACACTTACCAACAAAAAAACAAATGCCACTATAGAACAAGAAGTATTTTTGGGAGATATTCCTCAAATGACAGACAGGGGAACGTTTATTATAAATGGGGTTGAAAGAACAGTTGTTAATCAGCTGGTCAGATCTCCCGGCGTATTCTTTACCGCAATTCACGACAATGTTACTGGAAAAAAATTATATACAGCAGAAATTAGACCAATTCACGGATCATGGCTGGAATTTTCAACAACAAGACACGAAACAATCACTGTAAAAATAGATAGACGCCGAAAGTTTTTGGCCTCAACATTTCTTCGAGCAATCGGATTTTCAAGCAACGAAGACATAAAGGAATCTTTTAAAAGTCTAGAGCTTGCGGGAAAAACTTCCTTTATAGAAAACACTTTGCAAAAAGATGAGACAGCAAGCTCCAAAGATGCAATTATAGAGATTTTTAAGAAAATGCATCCCGGAGAGCCGGTTGTCTTTGAAAAAGTCAAAGAAAATTTTGACGGATTGTTCTTTAACCAACGCCGATATGATTTGGGACGAGTTGGAAGATACAAAATGAACAAGAAGCTCAAAGGCATGGCAGGATTTAGAGATTCCAATGCTCATATCTTGACGAAGGAAGATATTTTGGGAGCAATAAGCTACTTAATTAAATTAGCACAAGGAGCAGAAGGCGTTGATGATATTGACAGCCTTGCAAATAGACGCGTTAGAAGAGTTGGAGAATTGGTTGCAACAACTGCTTTTAGAGTCGGAGTTTTGCGCTTGGAAAGAAGTATTAAAGAAAGAATGAGTCTTATTCAGCCGGATGTTCCGCCATCAATTGGCGGTCTTATTAATGCAAGGCCGATTATGGCCTCAATCAACGAATTCTTTAGAACTTCCCAGCTTTCAACTATTTTAGATCAGACGAACCCCTTATCTGAAATTGATAACTTAAACCGTTTGACAGTCATGGGAACAGGCGGAATTTCAAGAGAAAGAGCGGCTTTTTCAATTCGGGATATTAACAGTTCCCAATATGGAAGAGTTTGTCCAATCAGAAGCCCTGAGGGACCAAATATTGGCTTGGTTACTTATTTGGCCTTGTATGCCAAAGTAAATGAGTATGGGTTCTTGGAAACTCCATATAGAAAGGTTGCAAAAACCAAAAAAGGTAAAGATACAATTGTAAAAGCAACACATGAAGTTGTTTATTTGGCAGCGGATGACGAAAGACAATATTATATTACCCATGCAGGAACATTGTCTAAAGATACTTTGGAGGGAGATCGTGTTCCTGTCAGATACCAAGGCGGATTTATGGAAGTTGAAAAAGAAAAAGTTGATTTTGTCGATGTTGTTCCACGCCAGGTCGTCGGAACTTCAGCATCTCTTATCCCTTTTGTTTCCCATGATGAAACAAATAGAGCTTTGATGGGTACTCACATGCAGTGCCAGGCTGTTCCTTTGGTTGCGCCAGTTAGTCCGGTGGTCGGAACTGATATGGAAAAAGTTGTTGCTCAAGTTATGGGAAGAGTAGTCAGAGCCCCATTTGATGCAACTGTTATATATGCAGATGCAAATAAAGTAACTATAGAAGGCAGAACAAGAGGTGAAGAAAAGACTTATCAAATAGATTCATTCAAAAGAACTTCTCAGGCAACTGCCTATACTCAAAAAACAATGGTAACGGAAGGGGACAAGGTTAAAAAAGGTGATCTTTTGATTGACGGACCATCTTCGGATAATGGAGAATTGTCTTTGGGACAAAATCTTTTAATTGCTTATGCATCTTTGGATGGACTAGGCTACGAAGATGCTATCGTTATATCTGACCGCTTGGTAAAAGAAGATACTTTGTCTTCTATTCACATTGAAAAACATGAAGCATCTGTTGTTGAAACAAAGCTGGGTCCTGAAGAAACCACAAGGGATATTCCAAATGTATCGGAGGAGGATTTGGCTAATTTGGACGAGGATGGAATAATTGTTGTAGGGTCCGATGTAGTTCCTGGAGATATTTTGGTTGGAAAGATTGCTCCGAAAGGAGAGACTGAATTGACAGCCGAAGAAAGACTTCTTCGCGCAATTTTTGGAGAACAGGCAAGGGAAGTTAGGGACACATCTTTGAGAATGCCTCATGGAGAAAGGGGTACTGTTATTAGCGTTCAGATTTTGGATAGGAAAAAAGGAGATGAGTTGGAACCCGGCACGCTTAGAAAAATTATTATTGAAGTTGCGCAGTTTAGACATGTTGTAGTTGGAGACAAGTTAGCAGGCCGTCATGGAAACAAAGGAGTTATTTCCAAGATTTTGCCGCAAAGCGACATGCCATACCTTTCAGATGGAACACCAATTGATATTGTTATTTCTCCAATTTCAGTTTTGGCACGTATGAATTTAGGACAATTGCTGGAAGCACATCTTGGATGGGCATGTGCCAAGCTTGGAATCAAGGTTGGCATCCCAGCTTTTGAAGAAGTCGGAGAAGATAGAATTGTTTCTTCTTTAAGGCAAGCAAAACTTCCAGAAGATGGAAAAGCAGTTTTGTATGACGGCCGCACAGGAGAAGCATATGAAAATCCGGTTGTTGTAGGAATTGAATACATAATGAAACTTATTCACATGGTGGAAGATAAAACTCATGCAAGAAGTACTGGGCCATATTCTTTGGTTACACAGCAGCCGCTTGGAGGAAAAGCACAAATGGGAGGTCAACGCCTTGGAGAAATGGAAGTTTGGGCATTGGATGCGCACAGAGCAAGATATACCCTTCAGGAAATGCTGACAATTAAATCTGACGATGTTGTAGGTCGCGCTAAAGCCTTTGAGGCGATTGTTAAAGGAGTGGATATTCCCACCCCGCGGGTGCCTGAGTCATTCAAAGTTTTGATAAAAGAACTCGCGTCCCTTGGCTTAAACATTACACCTATTGGTGCAACAGTTGTCCTTGAAACATTAGCTCCATTAACACCAGGGGAAAGTTTGGAAAAGAATGATGCAAAAGTTGAAAAAGATGCTTTGGCACTTCAGCTTGCAGCGTCTGCAGAAACACCAGTTTTGCCTGATGAGAAAGTGAATGCTTAAAAATTATGACCCATTCGGCTAAAGCTCAGGGTCATATTGAGTAAAATCGAAATATGAGCAATATAGATAAAAAAATGAAAGACATAACAATTTTGGACTTTAAAGCTCTAAAGATTTCTTTAGCCTCTCCTCGCGATATATTGGCATGGAGCTATGGGGAAGTAACAAAGCCTGAAACCATTAATTATAGAACTTTAAGACCTGAGAAAGACGGACTTTTTGATGAGAGAATTTTTGGACCAACCAAAGACTGGGAATGTTATTGCGGAAAATACAAAAGAATTAGGTATAGAGGAATAGTTTGCGACAAATGCGGAGTTGAGGTAACTTTGTCAAGAGTTCGTAGGGAGAGGATGGGGCACATAGTTCTTGCAACACCAGTTGCTCATGTCTGGTTCTTCAAAGGTTCATCTTCGCCATTGTCTTTACTTTTGGATATGTCCCAAAAGAGCCTTGAATCTGTGATATATTATGCTTCTTATTTGGTAATAAATATTGATGAAGAAAAAAAATTGCAGGCAATGGATTCATTCTCTGACTACATAGAAAAGAAAAAGCAGCAGCTAAAAACAGACTTGGGTGTTGAAGAAAAGAAAATAAATGAGGAAACTTCCGAAAAGAAGAAAGACTCTCTTTCAGCAAAACCTAAGAGCGAGCAAAAAGAACTCATTGTGCAGGAGTTGGATTTGGCAAAAAGACAAAAATTAACCGCACTTTCAGAAAGATTGGATCAGGAAAGTAAAAAATTGGATGAGATTTATGAAGCGCTTCTGAGACTTTTGAGAGGCTTAAAAGTAGGAGCAGTACTTTCTGAAGATGAATATTTCAAAATTTTGGAATATGACATTCCTGTTTTTTTCACAATTAGAACCGGCGCAGAAGGGCTTCTTGAGCTTTTGGAAAAAATTGATATTACAGGATTAATAGCGATACTTCGGAAGGAAACAGAAAAAGCAAAAGGACAAAAATATCTAAAACTTATCAAAAGATTAAGATTAATTGAATCAATCCGCAAAGCAGAAATTTTACCAACATTCATGTTACTTTCTGTTCTTCCTGTTATTCCGCCAGATCTTCGTCCTATGGTTCAGCTTTCTGGCGGACGTTTCGCAACATCTGACTTAAATGATTTGTATAGAAGAGTTATCAATAGAAACAACAGATTAAAGCATTTAATGAGTCTAGGCGCACCTCAGATAATTCTTAAAAATGAAAGAAGAATGCTTCAGGAAGCTGTCGATTCTTTAATAGATATCGCTCAAAGAAGCAGTCAAGTAACCAGTTCTCCTTTGAGATCTTTGTCTGACATGCTACGTGGAAAACAAGGAAGATTCAGACAAAACCTTTTAGGTAAAAGAGTTGACTATTCAGGCCGTTCTGTAATTGTTGTTGGTCCTCAGCTAACGCTCTCTCAATGCGGTCTTCCGAAAGAAATGGCTTTGGAAATGTTCAAACCCTTTGTTCTAAGAGAAGTTATTATAAGAGGATTTGCTCCAAACATAAAGTCTGCAAAAAGATTTATAGAAAAAAGGCCGCCTGAAGTCTTTGATATTTTGGAAGAAATCACCAAAAACCATCCAGTTCTTTTAAATAGAGCGCCAACTCTTCACAAATTAGGTATTCAGGCATTTTATCCGATTCTTATTGAAGGATCTGCTATTGCTCTTCATCCGTGTGTTTGTGCAGGTTATAATGCTGACTTTGACGGAGACCAGATGGCAGTCCATATTCCTTTGTCTCAAAAAGCTCAGGAAGAAGCGATTACTCTTATGATGCCAAAACACAATTTACTAAAGCCCGCAGACGGAGGAGCAATCACTCTCCCAAATAAGGAAATGGCAGTTGGAGTTTATTATTTAACTTCGATCGATGAGGCAACCAGAAAAGAAGACCTGCCTGACGGACAGTCAGGGCTCCCAACATTCAAAGACACGCAAGATGCGCTTTTGGCGCATAACATCAAAGCCATAAAACTTAGGGAACCAATCTTGGTTAGAATTGAAGACAAAAGTGAAGAAACAACTGTCGGAAGAATTTTACTTAACGAAGCGCTTCCCGAATCTTTTGGATTTATAAATAAATCTATTAATGCATCCGGAATAAAGGCAATTGTTACTGAGGCAATCACAAAAAAGACACCTGATGAAGTAGAGCACTTAATTGACGCAATCAAAAAACTTGGATTTTATGGAGCAACTGTTTCCGGCATTTCTGTTTCTGTTTTTGATAACGAAATGATTAAAGGAAGAAAAGATTTCATACAAGAAACAGACAAAAAAGTCGCCCAGATAGAGGAAGATTATCAGAAAGGTCTTATAACGGACGAAGAAAGAAAAAGGCTTGAAAATGACATGTGGCTTGATACAACAGATAAAATTGCAGATTTAACTTGGAACAATCTAAAATCTACAAACGTTATCAAACTTATTATCGATTCCGAAGGAGCAAGAGCAGGCAAAGAACAATTGAAGCAGCTTTCAGCAATGAAAGGACTTATTTTGGATCCTTTGGGAAAAATAGTTGAGCTGCCAATTAAATCTAACTTTAGAGAGGGCTTATCCATATTTGAGTATGTTGCATCAGCACGTGGATCTCGAAAAGGTTTAACAGACTCAGCTTTGAAGACTGCAAACGCAGGTTATCTGACTCGCCGTCTTGTTGATGCATCCCACGATGTAATTATAAGAGAACAAGATTGCGGAACAAAAGAAGGAATTACTATAAACGCAGATGAAAAAGACAGAGTGACTCCGTTTTTACAGCGCATCCTAGGTAGAGTATTGGTTGGAAATGTACTATCCAGAAAGACAAAGAAAGTAATTGGCAAAGAGGGGGATGAAATAACAGTTAGCCTTGCCAAAAAGATTGCAGATGAAGAGGTTTTAGAAGTAGTTGTTAGGTCAGCTGTTACATGTGAATTGGAATACGGGATATGCAGCAAATGTTATGGCTGGGACTTTAGTACGAGAAAAACGGTTGAGAGCGGAGTGCCGGTTGGAGTCATCGCCGCTCAATCAATCGGAGAGCCGGGAACTCAGCTGACGATGAGAGTCAGACACTTTGGAGGGGTTGTTATGTCTGACGTTACCCAAGGGTTGCCTAGGGTTGAAGAACTTTTTGAAATGAGAACTCCAAAAGCTTTGTCTCCAATTTCTGAATTTATGGGTAAAGTTAAGATTGAAACAACAGACGAAGGGTATCTGATAACAATAAAAAGCACAAAAGTTAAGCCGGTGCAGGAACAAGAATTTTTCGTTCCTTTAACTGCAACTCTTAGCGTTAAAGATGGGGATGAAATTTTACCGGGAGTTCAGCTTGCCCAGGGTTATGTAGATCCCAAGGAAATACTTAAAATAAAAGGCTTAACTGATGCACAGCGTTATGTCATTTTGGAAGCCCAAAAAGTTTATGAGTCTCAGGGAATTGCTATTAACGATAAGCATTTCGAAGTCGTACTTCGCAAAATGTCTGATAAAGTTGTTGTTGAGACAGTCGGAGAAACATCCTTGATCCCCGGCGCATTTATTACAAAAACAAAATTTCAAGATATTAATTCTGAAATATTATCTCAAGGAGGAGAGCCGGCAACAGCAAGACAAACAATTCTGGGAATCACTAAATCTGCTTTGTATTCAGACTCTTGGTTGTCAGCATCTTCTTTCCAGGAAACAACAAAAGTTCTTACAGAAGCTGCATTGGAGGGAAGAATAGATAATTTAATAGGACTCAAAGAAAATGTTATCATTGGCCGTCTTATTCCAGTTGAAGGAAGGGTTTCTGCTGAGGTATAATAACCAAAGTTAAAAGTCAAAAGTTCAAAGTTAAAAGTTAATTTTGAATTTTTAATTTTAAATTTTGAATTTGAGCAACGTTAGGAGCGATTATGCCGACTTTATCACAATTAAGTAAAAGAGGAAGAAAGAGAAAGACAAAAAAGAGCCGATCAGGAGCATTAAGGAGAATTTTTAATGCAAGAGAGAGGGTCTACAAAACAACCATTTCTCCTCAGAAAAGAGGGGTAGTTACTTTGGTTAAAACAATGACGCCAAAGAAACCAAACTCTGCTCTTCGAAAAGTCGCTCGTGTCAAACTTTCCAACAAAATGGAAGTAACAGCTTATATTATGGGAGTTGGTCATTCACTTTCTGAGCACGGAATAGTTTTGGTCAGAGGAGGAAGGGTCAAAGATTTGCCTGGTGTAAAATATCATATTGTAAGAGGTAAATTTGATCTTTTGGGAGTTGAAGGAAGAAAAAGATCCAGAAGCAAATACGGAACCAAAAGAAATGCGATGGGTGGAGGAGCACCAAAAGTAGTTGCGGGAGTAAAGGAAGCTGCACCAGCGGCAACGCCAGCAACTCCAACAGCATAATTTTCAATTTGAAATTAGAAATTTGAAATGAAATTAAAATGTTTTAAAATTTAAATCCTGAAAGGATGCTTTCAGCATTTGAAAATTCATTGAAAATTGAAAACTGAAAATTTAAAATTAGTAAATATATGAGACATAAACAAGCACCAAAAAGAGACATTGAAGGAGATTTAATATACAAAAATAAACAAGTCGCAAAGTTTATTAACTATTTGATGAGGGACGGCAAAAAAACTGTTGCTCAGAATGTTTTATACGCGACATTCGACATCATTTCCAAGAAAAATGCAGATCCAATTATGACTTTTGAAAAAGCACTTTCCAATGTCGGCCCAAAACAAGAGGTAAAAGCAAAAAGAGTGGGAGGAGCATCTTATCAAATTCCTATGGAAGTTAGACCGGAAAGAAGAGCATCTCTTGCAATGAAATGGATTGTGGAGGCAGCTCGTAGCCGTTCAAACAAAGATTACAAAGTTTTTGAAGAAAAATTAGCAGCAGAGTTGTTGGATGCAGCCAACGAACAGGGTGAGGCAATCAAGAAAAGAGATTCAATCCTCCGCATGGCCCAAGCGAATAGAGCTTTTTCACATTTTAAATGGTAAAAAAGCTCTATGAAGTCCCTCTGAAACCGCTCCATGAGCCGTATTCGAATAGAATTGAAAAGGCGAATGGTAAGGTTAGTGGGACGAACCGCGCCTTC
>Ga0209515_10002075_pt1 | contig 31652 bp, 32 predicted proteins | sample Subgroupgradi54m_FD_187454 | JGI IMG/M metagenome (GOLD analysis project Ga0209515, IMG submission 187454) | Subsurface groundwater microbial communities from S. Glens Falls, New York, USA - GMW60B uncontaminated upgradient, 5.4 m (SPAdes)... ... | reverse complement strand
CTGTCAGTTTTGTATGGTGCATAAATTCACCTCCTCTCTTACCTCAGGAAGTGAATTGTACCTTTAGCTAAAACCTTTAGGGGGGTTGCGATCGTTTCTAGAACTTAAGGCCGCACTTGAGCTCTCAATGTTATGATATAATGAGTTTAATTTATGAAAAGATATACTCTTCAACAAAACATAACTATTAACCCTGATGTGCGGTTTGGCAAGCCGGTTATTACTGGTACGCGTGTGCCGGTAGATATTGTTGTTGGAAAAATTGCAGGAGGAATTACTGTCGAAGACGTTATGCAGGAATATATGTTAACGAGGAAACAAATTTTTGCAGCCCTTAAATATGCAGCAGACTTGGTTGCCTCCGAAGAAGTCTATTTTGTATGAATGCCGTTATAGACGAAGACCCTCCTCTTATACTTTCTCCCGGAAAATTACGACTCCGTAGACATAAGAAAAAAGAGTAAAATAAAACTATGTTTTGGGCAGATAAATTATTAGAAAATAGAAAAGGGAAAGAAGTTATTCACGATGCGTGGACGCCGTCTGGTATTGTACATATGGGGTCATTAAAAGGTCCTGTTATTCATGACGTGCTCTATAAAATATTAAAAGAAAAAGGAGTAGATGTTATATTTAAATATGGCTTAGACGATGCAGATCCAATAGATGGGCTTCCCCCAGATCTTCAAGCCACTTATGCAAAATACCTTGGGATCCCAATCTACAAAGCGCCATCGCCAGATGGTAATGGATCGTTTGGAGATTTTTTTGGTAATAAAATGAAAACTCTTTTGGACGCTTTAGATATTCATCCGCAAATATATAAAACAAGCGATTTGTATATAAATGGACAGTACAATAAAGCAATACAAATTGTTTTATATAACGCAGCCACAATTCGCAAAGTATATGGCGAAATTTATAAAAAGAAAATTCCAGATAGTTGGTTTCCCATGCAGGTAATTTGTCCAACCTGCGGCAAGCTTGGCACAACAAAAGTTACGGGATGGGACGGAAAAATGGTTCGTTTTTCCTGCGAAGAAAAACTGGTCACATGGGCACAGGGTTGTGGTACTCAGGGAGAAATTTCTCCATTTAATGGAAGCGGTAAAATGTCATGGAAAGTTGAATGGGCGGCAACGTGGTGGTTGCATGGGGTAACTATAGAAGGAGCCGGTAAAGATCATGGGTCTGCAGGTGGGTCATATGATGTAGCTATGAGGCTTTGCAAAGATGTTTTTGGAAAAGAACCACCACTAAAACTGGTCTATGAATTTTTTCTTTCTGGTGGAAAGAAAATGTCTTCTTCAAAAGGATTGGGGTTAACAGGCGAAGAACTTGTAGAAGTTGTTGGACCAGAAAGAACCCGGTTTCTTATGGTAAAAACACCACCCAATCAGGCAGTCGAATTTACGCCATACAACACGGATGCAATTCCAAAGTTGTTTGACGATTATCAAAAAGTAGCAAAAGAAGAAGATGAAGACATAAGCCGATCACTTGTTTTGTCTGAAGTAAGTAAAAAAGAAAAAATTCCCCAAGTTCGCTTTTCTGTTTTGGCACAATGGGTACAAATGCCCAATATGGAACAGACAATTAAAAAGGAGGGGCTTACTGAATGGGCAAAATATGCAAAGATTTGGATAGATCGTTATGCTCCTGACTCGGAGAAGTTTTCGGTCCAAAAAGATTTACCAGAAGCCGCAAAAAATCTTTCAGAAAAGCAAAAAGAATTTCTGCAAAAAGTCTCTAAAGAATTAGTTAAAAATTGGGATGCGGAAGCGTTTCAAACAAAAATTTATGACATTGCAAAAGAATTAGGCATTCCATCTAAAGAAGCATTTGCTGCAATTTACCTTAGTTTAATTGGAAAAGATCATGGGCCAAAAGCCGGGTGGCTTATTTTGTCACTGGACAAAGAGTTTGTGAAGAAAAGATTTAGTCAGGTGTCATTGCGAGGAAGGAGTGAAGCGACTGACGAAGCAATCTTTCACAAAGAAGATCGCAACAAAGCTGCTGCTCCTCGCGATGACAAGATGAGGGGAATCTTTACGATTGACAAAGAACTCAAAGAAAAATTTCCATCTATTTCTGTCGGTGTTGCGATTATAAAAGGAGTATCGATTGAGAAAACAAATAAGGAATTAGAAACAGAAAAGCTCTCTCTGGTTAATTCTCTCGAGAGTTTAACAACAGAACAATTGGGGCAATATCCAGAAGTTATTTCATACAGAAAATTATATAAAGAAACTGGAGTAGACTGGCATTCGCACCGTCCAAGTCCAGAAGCATTGCTTCGCAGAATTGCACTCAAAAAATGGCTCTATACTATTAATACATGCGTTGATGCATATAATCTGGTCGTTATGAAACACAGGGTTTCTATTGGCGCATTTGATTTAGATGCAATAAAACTTCCAACCGTTCTTCGTTTTGCAAAAGACAGTGAAGAAATTTTGCTTCTTGGAGACGAGTCCCCAACAAAATATAAAGAAGGAGAAGTTGCATATTTTGATAAAGCAGGTGGATTTAACATGGATTTTAATTATCGTGATGCACAAAGAACAGCAGTACAATTAACAACAAAAAATTTGTATATCAATGTGGATGGGATTTACGATATTACTCCAGAGCAGGTAGAAAAATCTCTCAAAGAAGCATGCGATGCAATAATAAAATATTGTGGTGGTAAATTAGAAACATTTGGAGTCGAAACTGCAATTACATGAAAAAAGTCCTCGTAGCTACTACTAACAAAGGAAAACTTGCAGAGTTAACTAATTTTCTTTCTGATCTTCCGATAAAACTTGTTTCTTTGTCGGATGTTGGTATTACAGATAATGTTGAAGAAACAGGAAAAACATATATAGAAAATTCTGTTCAAAAAGCATTGTTCTATGCAAAAAAATCTGGGTTGCCTGCAATTGCAGATGACGGGGGGTTAGAAATAGAAGCTCTTAATGGAGAGCCAGGAATACGGTCAAGGCGATGGCTGGGGTATGAAGCTAGTGACAGAGTGCTTTTAGAACATTTAAAAAAAGTTATAAAAGGATTGCCTAAAGATAATAGAAATGCAGCATTTAAAGTTGCTATTACACTTGCACTTCCAAATGGGAAAACATGGAGCGAAGAAGGATCTATACAAGGGATTCTAAGTGACAAACCTCAAGCAAGTGTCATAAAAGGATATCCATATCGCTCGTTTTTTTATTTACCAAAACTAAAAAAGTTCTATCACGAAAGCGAATTGACGGAAGGCGAGACGAAATTGTACAATCACAGATGGAAGGCGATTAGTAAACTCAAGCCTATTATCCGTCGGTCATCCTGGTAAGGTCGCCCGAAGCGACCGCATCCAGGATCCGGATTCTGGACAAGCCAGAATGACAACAATAAGTAATTATGATAGATATTAAATTCATTCGAGAAAATGCGTCAGAAGTTACACAGGCTGCAAAGGATAAGCGTGTCGATATAGATATTACACATATCTTGGAAATCGATGCAAAACAACGGGAATTATCTCAAGTTGTTCAACAATTACGTGAAGAAAGAAATAAATTTTCTAAAGAAAAGAATATAGAAGAGGGAAGAAAACTCAAAGATCAGTTAGAAAAACAAGAACATGCGTTAAAAGCGGTGGAGGAAGAACTGCATGCATGGCTTTTAAAAATTCCAAACCCAGCAAAGCAAGATGTAAAGGTAGGCAAAGACGAATCGGAAAATGATGTTATTAAAAAATACAAAGAGCCGACGAAATTTTCTTTTACTCCAAAAGATCATCTGGATTTAGGAGAAACACTGGATATTATCGATGTAAAAAGGGCTGCAAAAGTTTCTGGCACCCGTTTTGCGTATCTAAAAAATGAGGGGGTGCTTTTAGAATTTGCTTTAATCCAATTTGCATTGGAAATACTTATTAAAGAGGGATTTACTCCTGTTGTTTCGCCAGTCTTAATTAAAAAAGATGTTATGCGAGGCTTGGGGTATATGGAAAATGGCGGGGGTGAAGACATGTTTCATATAGATAAAGACGGGTTGGTGTTGGTTGGGACAGCAGAACATGCAATAGTACCGATGCATGCTGATGAATTATTGCAAAAAAAAGATTTGCCAAAACGTTACGTTGGATTTTCTAGTGCATTTCGACGGGAAGCAGGCAGTTATGGAAAAGACACAAAAGGAATTTTGCGAGTGCACCAATTCGACAAAATAGAAATGGTTTCTTTTGTTGCCCAGGAAAATGACGATAAAGAGCATGATTATCTTTTGTCTTTAGAAGAAAAATTATGGCAGGTGCTAGATATTCCATATCAAGTTATAAAAATGTGCACAGGTGACCTGGGTTTTCCGGCAGCACGAAAATATGACATAGAAGCGTGGATACCATCGCAAAATAAATATAGAGAAGTAACTTCGGTATCAACAGTAACTGATTTTCAATCAAGAAGATTAAATATTAAATACCAAGATGGTGGAGAAAAAAAATATGCATCTGTTTTAAATGGAACAGCATTTGCTATTGGTAGAACAATCATTGCGATTCTAGAAAATTATCAACAAGAGGACGGGTCAATAATTATTCCTAAAGTTTTGCAAAGATATATTGGAAAAGAAAAAATTTCTTCAAAAAATCTTTAAAAAAATAGCAATTTAACCTCAGTGATTTTTGCCGTTATAGCAGTCTAATGTAATCATTTTGAAGCAAGGAAAAATTCTTGACAAAAATAAAAAAATAATCCACGATGATTACATCATTCTGTCCGCCACTTTTTCATCCGGAAAAATGCTACGGGTCAGAACAAAAAGGAGGTGAGCCATCCATGCCAAAGAAAAAGAAGAAGAAAAAATAAAATTGGTCTCGTTCCGCTAATTGGCGGATAATCAATTGATCAATTGGTAAAAAACCCCTCTCCTGCAATATGGATGGGGTTTTTTCCTTGTTTGGGGTAATATGATAGAATAGATACATGGCATTTTCGATTTTTGGAAAACTTTTTGATTCAAATAAAAAAGAGTTAGACAAACTTACTGATATAGTTTCCGAAATAAATGGTTGGGAAGAAAAAACTGCAAAATTAAAAGACTCGGATTTTAAGAAAAAAACAGAAACATTTCGGGATCGTTTAAAAGACGGAGAATCTTTAGATCTTCTGTTGCCCGAAGCATTTGCTCTTGTTCGTGAAGCAGCAAAGCGAACAATTCACCAGCGACATCACGATGTGCAGCTTATGGCAGCGACTGTTTTGGCAAACGGGAAAATTGTCGAGCAAAAAACAGGAGAAGGAAAAACATTGTCTGCGGTTCCTGCTTTATATTTGCATAGTTTAACGGGAAAAAACGTTCATCTGGTTACGGTAAACGATTATTTGGCAAGACGGGACGCCGGGTGGATGGGAAGTGTTTTTAACCTGCTTGGTATTACTGTTTCTGCAATTATAAACGAGCAGTCATTTTTGTTTGACCTAAAGCATACAGAACAGGCAGATGATTTTCGTTTAACACACCTTAAGCCAATTTCCAGAAAAGAAGCATACCAGGCAGATATTGTGTACGGTATTAATTCCGAATTTGGATTTGACTATCTTCGAGACAACATGGCAACAAGTATTGGGGACACGGTGCAGCGGGGGTATTACTTTGCTATTGTTGACGAAGTCGATTCGGTATTAGTTGACGAAGCAAGAACTCCCCATATTATTTCTGCACCACAAGACGCGCCATCCCAAAAATATTACGAGTACGCAAAAATAGTCGACAAGCTAGCGCCAGATTCAGATTATAAAATCGACGAGAAATTGCGGACTGCGCATTTAACCGATCATGGTATTGCAAAAATAGAAAAACTATACGGGGTTGCAAATATTTACGAAAAAGATTTTGACACAGTATATCATTTGGAAGCTGCATTAAAAGCCAGAACACTTTTCCAGAAAGAAAAAGATTATATTGTCAAAGACGATCAGGTAATTTTAGTTGACGAGTTTACCGGAAGACTTATGCAAGGTCGGCGTTTGTCTGAAGGAATACACCAGGCAATAGAAGCAAAAGAAAACGTTACTATCCAGCGCGAATCCAGAACGCTTGCAACAGTATCTTTGCAAAATTACTTTCGCATGTACGAAAAATTAGCAGGTATGACAGGAACTGCAGTTACCGAGGCAGAAGAATTTCATAAAATTTACAATCTGGACGTTGTAGTTATTCCAACAAATAATCCGATGATACGCAAAGACCATTCGGATGCGATTTATAAAACAAACAGGGCAAAAGTGTCTGCGATTATCGAAGAAATAGAACGTGTACATAAAACTGGGCAACCAGTATTGGTAGGTACAACATCTATCGACAAAAACGAAATTATTTCGGAAGCGCTAAAACGACGTGGCATAAAGCATGCATTGTTAAATGCAAAAAATCATCTAAAAGAAGCAGAAATTATTGCAAAAGCTGGAGAAAAAGAAGCAGTAACTGTTGCAACAAACATGGCAGGACGGGGAGTTGATATTATTTTGGGTGGGGAAAGTCCAACTGACTCCAAAGATGCAGCTACACAAAGAGCTTGGCAGAAAAAACATGACGAGGTACTAAGTCTTGGCGGTTTGGCAATTATTGGTACCGAACGGCATGAATCGCGGCGAATAGATAATCAACTTCGGGGTAGAAGTGGCAGACAGGGAGATCCTGGAAGTTCCCGTTTTTTTGTGGCACTGGATGACGAGATTATGCGTCTTTTTGGCGGGGATATGATTGCGGGACTTATGACCAGGTTTAACATGCCCGAAGATGTGCCATTGGAGCACCCAATAGTAACGAAGTCCATTGGTCAGGCGCAGGTAAAAGTAGAAGGATTTAATTTTGACATCAGAAAACATTTAGTCGAATACGACGATGTATTAAATAAGCAAAGAGAAATAATTTATGGCATGCGTCGGGGAGTTTTGGAGTCGGAACTAAAAAAAGATGACAGTATAAAACAACAGATTTTAGAAAAAATTAAAACTTTTATTACAACGATTGTGTCCATGGGTTTTGCAAACGAACAGGCTCTTGGGGAATCGTCCAGTACAAAAAATGCTTCCGAATTTTTGACAATTATTCCATTTGATGATACATCAAGAACAAATATTCAAAATCAGCTAGAACAATACACAGACATAGAATCTCGAATCGAATTTCTTACTAATTTAGCAACAGATGTATATAACAAACGGGAAGAACAGCTAGGGGTGGACATTATACGCCAAGTAGAACGATTTGTTATGCTGTCTGTTATCGATACATTTTGGAGAGATCATTTGGATGCAATAGAAAATTTGCGTCAGGGTATAGGTTTAAGAGGATATGGACAGCGCGACCCACTTATAGAATATAAAAACGAAGCATTTAAAATGTTTGAGCAACTAATGGGGGCAATAGATGACGAAATAGTCCACCGCATTTATAAAATTCAAGTACAACAAGCACCAATTATGCCACAGACCCCAGCACAGGTAGTTGTTAATACTCCATCAAGCGAGGTTAGCGTTGATAAGAAGAAAGAATCAGGAATTAGGAATAAGGAATTAGGGAAAGACAAAAAAAATATTGGTCGAAATGATCCATGTTGGTGTGGTTCTGGTAAGAAATATAAAAAATGTCACTATCCAAATTAGATTTTTGTTGACAAAAAGCCATTCAATATTTTACGCTAAAGGAGCATGGATACCTCTAAAAAATCTTATTACCACCATTTAAAAGAAAAATGGGTTGCGAGACATAGGGACATTAAAAACAAGCTATGGGAAAAGCATAAAGCGTCTTTAGATTGGCTTTCGAAAAATGTGTCACCAAAACAGCTAGCTCTTGGTTCGTTAAGCGGGCTTATTCTTTTAACGTCTCCAACAATTTCTCTTCCTACCCCGCAATTATTTGCCCAAACACCAGAGACGCAAATTCCTGTTAGTAAACACGCATTTGTTGTTTCGGATCTTGGCACCATACTTCCTAAAGACGTCCGACCCCTAACAAAAGATGAAGAAGAAAAAGTGTCCGTTGTATTAAATCGGGATTTTCATATGATAGCAGTCGCAGAACTAGATGGGAAACGGCTTAATAGAAGTTATGGTCTTATTGGTCAAGAACAACATCTGGCTCGTTATCCGGGGGATACCATGGATACACATTTTGATCCGCCAGCTGGCGGAAACGCAGAGAAATTTAGTAGTTATGGGATGGCTCCAGGTCTTGGAGCGTGGGGATATTTTGCAAGGTCGCAGTCCGAAATGACAGCAAAAGACAATATGCGAGAAAAATATTACATTGCAGTGCAAACATTTCTTGCCACCGGATTTATGGATCATGTAAAAGAATATGGAGATTTTTTTAAATACAGAAAAATGTTAGTTGTTAATCCGCAAAATGGAGCAGCTGTTGTTGCCGATATAGGCGATGCTGGCCCTGGAGAATTCACGGGAAAACATTTGGGTGGATCCCCCGAAGTTATGCGACATTTAGAGCGAGTGGATGGATCTATGAAAGGGCCTGTTTTATATTTTTTTCTGGATGACCCACATGATACAATTCCTTTGGGGCCGGTTAATTTAGATTTATAAAATGAAAAAACCCATTCGAAAAACTCAGGGTAAGCATTTTTATAGTCATATTGTAGAAACTTCGTCTTTAACCCTTGCGTTAGCAGATATAGATTTGTCGCACGAAGAGCGATTGCATTTGTTGCAATTGACAGAAGAAAATTTGCATCATACTATTTTAGATGCAGTACTTTCGGAATTGTCGGAAGAGGACAAAAAATTATTTTTACAACATGTTGCTACAAATAGTCACGATAAAGTGTGGAATTTACTGCATACAAAAGTTGGAAATATCGAAGAAAAAATTCAAAAAGTAGTACACGAACTAAAAAAAGAATTGCATAAAGATATAAACGCCGTAACGTCTTCCAAAGCAGCGAAATAATTTAGTAGGCTATAGAATAACTACTTGAAAATGTTTTTCCAGATGTTAGCTTTCCGCCTATTTCCAGGGAAACGTTTGAGACATTGGTATGATACCGACAGACATTTTTAGAGCAAGTGCCAAAAAGCAAACTTCTACTTACAGTATTTGCCCCTTTTGGATAAATGGTTCCTATTGCTCCTTCTTGTTGGCCATTTGTCAAATATATTAACGTATATGTTAGGGAAGAAACTTTTTTTGTGTTGCTTACAGTAAAAACAAGCGAACTTCCACGTACGGCATACGAAATAGCTACATCTGTTCCAGAAATTTTTCCACCTCCGCTACTTTTACTTGTTGTTGTAGAAGTTGTTGTTTTCTTTACCGTTGTAACGGGAGGTTTTTTTGTCGATTTAGGTTTTTTAGCAGCATAAGTTACCAAAGCAGAAGATAAAAACAGCATAAATATAATAAGAATGAAAAAAATCTTTTTCATAACACCTCTCTGTCATCCCGACCATCGTTGTGGGATCTTCCAGTAAGAAGATTGCCACGTCCTCCGATGGCCATCGGAGTCCTCGCAATGACAACTATTCTATACAAGATTGTAAAAGATTAACGGTTAGATTGTCAATAAATGTTACCCCTTCAACTTCTAAGATTTCTTTTTTCTTTTGTATTCCTCCAAACGCATATCCTGCAAGCTTCCCTCTAATATTTACAACCCTGTGGCAGGGGATTGTTTTTGGATCCTTGTTCGCATGCAATGCAAAACCAACAACCCTGGGATTAACATCTGCAAGTTTTGCAATTTGCCCATACGTCATAACTCGACCTTTTGGGATTTTGGAAACAATGGCATAGACCTTTTGGAACGTGTTCATGTTTATTAATTATAATCAGGGCTTGAAAATAGTTTGTAAAAATATTATAACAGATAGTATACAGAAAAATGGTAGCGGCAGATAAGAAAAAATTACAACAAAAAGCAAATCTCATTCGGAAGTGGTCTTTAATTTCTACAAGTATTGCTGGTTCTGGGCATCCAACGTCGTGCATGTCTGCTGCAGATATTGGCGCTGTGTTGTTTGACAAGTATTTTACATACGACATAAAAAATCCCAACAATTCACAAAACGACCAATTTGTTTTATCCAAAGGTCATGCGTCCCCGTTACTTTATACCCTTTTTGCCATGAGTGGCGGGTTAAAAATAGAAGAACTTAAGACATTGCGCAAGTTTGGAAGCAGGCTGGAAGGGCACCCAACACCAGAATTTCCGTATGCAAAAGTAACATCTGGTTCTCTTGGTCAGGGCCTGTCTATTGGAGCAGGAATGGCGACCGCGCTGAAAGCTCAGATTCAAGATTCAAGATTCAAGATTCAAGATTTGCCGAAAGTATTTGTTCTTATGGGAGACGGGGAAATGGCAGAAGGAAGTGTGTGGGAAGCGGCAAATTTTGCATCGTATTATAAATTACATAACCTTATTACAATCGCAGATGTTAATGGTTTGGGACAAAGTCAGGAAACAATGTTTTCGCACCATGTTAAAGAATATGCAAATCGATTTTCTGCATTTGGTTGGGAAGTCATAACAATTGACGGGCATAATTTTGATGAAATAGACAATGCATTATCAAAGGCAGTAAAAAATACAACTGGCAAACCAGTTGCAATTGTTGCAAAAACAGAAAAAGGCAAAGGTGTTTCTTTTTTGGAAGGCAAAGACGGATGGCATGGTAAAGCTTTAAAACAGGAAGATTTGGATAAAGCAATACAGGAACTCGGTGATCTCAGTGATAATCTCAAATTTGTCCTAAGAAAGCCTCATAATGTCATCCTGGAGGGAGCTTTGCGACCGATAGGATCTAAAAAAGATTCTATCGCTCCGCTCCAGAATGACAACAATTATAAACTTGGGGAAGAGGTAGCTACGCGGGATGTATATGGAAAAGTCTTGGGAGAAATTGCAAATGCTAACACCAATATTTATTCTCTGGACGGAGATACCAAAAATTCAACATTCTCGATTGACTTTAAAAAGATGCATGCAGACCGTTTTATAGAATGTTTTATCGCAGAACAAAATATGGTTGGGGTTGGCGTTGGACTTTCGACAATGGGAAAAATTCCTTTTGTTTCTACATTTGCTGCATTTTTAACCAGAGCTTTTGATCAAATTAGAATGGCTGCGATATCTAAAGTAAACGTAAAATTTGTAGGTTCACATGCAGGCGTATCTATTGGCGAAGATGGCGCGTCACAAATGGGATTGGAAGACATTGCAATGTTTGGGGTATTTCCAAATTCTGTTGTTTTACATCCATCAGATGCAGTATCGACTGCAAAATTAATACCGCATATGGTAACGCATGTTGGGATTTCGTATTTACGAACACTACGGCCAAAAATTCCTGTGCTTTATGATGCAAAAGAAAAATTTGAAATCGGTGGATCAAAAATTCTTCGGTCTTCCAAGAGCGATGTTTTAAGTGTTGTTGCAGCAGGAATTACCGTTCACGAAGCAATCAAAGCGTACGAAATACTCAAAAAAGAAGGAATCATTATACGGGTACTAGACTGTTATTCAATAAAACCAATAGACAAGAAAACAATTAAACAATGTAGCAATGAAACAATAAATCCCATTATTATTACTGTCGAAGACCATTTTAGCCACGGTGGTTTGGGAGATTTTGTTTTAGAAGCTGTATCAGGAGTAGGAATAATGGTCGAAAAAATGGCAGTAACACATATATCCCGTTCCGGATTAAAAGACGAACTTTTAGACGATGCCGGCATTTCTGCAAAGCATATTGTTACAAAAGTAAAATCTCTCCTAAAATAAATCATGTTAGCTTTTTTAGTGTTTTTTCTCAACTCTTTTATTGGTGGAAGTCTAAATCCTGTATTTGTTCGTTTCTCCGAAGTAGACATTCCTCCTATTACAACAACTGCTATTCGATTTTTGGGTGCTGCACTTATTATGTTTCCGTTTTGGTTTAAAAAACGACAAATGATTACTATAAAAGACATGATAAAAGTAGTTCCATTTGCAGGAAATGTGGTTTTGTATGCGATTGGGATCCAATATACAAGCATTACAATGGGGAGTATTCTTTATGCGCTTGTGCCATTGTTTGTTGCAGTATTTGGATTCTTTTTTATTAAAGAAAAACTTTCTAAGACTCATATAATTGGACTTGTCTCATCTTTATTTGGGATAATTATTCTTTTTTATGGATCAATAAAGACAAGTAGTATTTTTTCATTTGGCACACTACTTGGTAATGGAATTATGATTCTTGGGCTTTTATCTTTCTCGTTTTTTATTTTAGGCAGTAGAATATTAAGTAAAAAATATACAACAACTACAATTTTGTTTTTCTCTTTCTTAGTGACTGCTTTGCTTCTTAGTATTCTTGCTCCAGTCGAATGGACAGTTAGGTCAATATCTCTTAATCACGTTTCATATTTAACAATTCTAAGTCTATGTGGGCTTATTGTATTATCTTCAGTGGTAAATTATTTTCTCTATCAATGGTTAATAAAAAATACATCGGCTTTTGTCGCTTCGCTTACGCAATATGGAACTATAGTATTTGCAGCTTTGTCCGGTATTATTATATTTCATGAGAGACCAACGGCTCCTCTTGTTATTGGGGCACTTTTAGTTATCTTTGGTGTTTTTGTGGCAACCACATATGGACACATTAAGAAAAGAATAAAACCTGTTACAATTAATACATGATGGACGAGAAGCCAATGGAAGAGTCTGCATGGGATATAAAAAAAATAATAATTGCTGTTGTTTTGCTTATTATTTTTCTCGGTGGGGCTTTTTGGGTTAAGGCAAATATGTTGGGAATTAAGCAATCTGCTCAGAAAACTGTCCAATCGTTTGGGTCTGTTGAAGGTGCAAGTACAGAAAATACGAATAACTCATCAGAAAATCAGGATACTCCACCACCACCTGTTGTTTTTTCTCCCGGCCACTTGCAAGACGATGCTCAAAAAAAACTGGACCAAATTAAAGCGCAGGTAGCAAATTTAAATGTCCAAGACGTTGCGTCGTCTTCTCCACAAGTGCAAAAAGTGGTTAACGATATTAAAGCATTACAGGGATACCCAAAAGATCAGGCAAAACAGATGTGCGAAAATTTGTGTAAGAGTTTATGAAAAAAATAAAACAGCTTCTAAAAGTTTTAGGGCCGGGTTTTATTACGGGTGCATCGGACGATGATCCATCGGGTATTGCAACCTATGCGCAAACAGGCGCACTGTTTGGCTATAGCCAGTTATGGACTGCGCTTTTTTCGTTTCCTCTTATGGCAATTGTCCAGGAAATGTGCGGAAGAATTGGTCTTGTTACCGGGCGTGGACTTGCAGGAGTTATGCGAAAGCATTATTCCCGGCCATTTCTGTTTGGAGCAGTATCCCTGTTGCTTATTGCAAATACCATAAATATTGGTGCGGATTTAGGAGCAATGGCAGCATCGGCACAGCTTGTTTTTGGTATCCCATTTATATTTTGGCTTATTATAATAACATTGTTTACAATTCTTTTGGAAGTGTTTGTGTCGTATCCTGTCTATGCCAAGATTTTAAAGTATTTAACACTAAGCCTTTTTTCGTATGTGATTGTTGTATTTGTTATAAAACAAGATTGGGGACGCATTGCAATTTCCACATTTATTCCTTCTTTTTCCCTAAGTCGCGAGTATATTTTTAATCTGCTTGCGATTTTAGGAACAACAATTTCGCCATATCTTTTTTTCTGGCAGGCAGACGAAGAAGTAGAAGAAGAAATAGAACATAATAAATTAAAAGGTTTGGGTATAGGACGACCGCGTATTGCCAGGAAAGATATTATAGAGATGCGATTGGATACTGGAATTGGCATGTTTTTTTCTAACATTATTATGTTCTTTATTATCGTAACCATGGCATCGACGTTACATGTTAATAATATTACGTATATCGAAACAGCAGACCAGGCAGCGCAGGCTTTGCGTCCGCTTGCGGGTAATTTTGCGTCATTGCTTTTTGCCCTTGGCATTATAGGCACAGGGCTTTTAGCTGTGCCTGTTTTGGCGGGGTCTGCGTCGTATGCAGTTTCAGAAGGATTGCGATGGCACGTGGGTTTAAGTAAAAAATTTAATCAGGCAAAAGGATTTTATGGGATTATTGCCCTTTCTACGCTCGTTGGGGTTTTAATAAATTTCATTGGTATTAAACCATTTCAGATGTTGTATTACACCGCAGTTATTAATGGTATTTGTGCACCGCTTCTTTTAATATTTATCCTGCTTATTGCGAACAATAAAAAAATAATGGGGCAGCGAATAAACGGCACATTACAAAACGTATTGGGAGTTATAACAATTACCATTATGTCCATTGCCGCATTCGCCTTGCTCTTTTCCGAACTTCTCTAGCATTTTTTTCTTTATATGCTATACTTTCTTTTGTTATGCCTGTGCCACAAGAAAATAGTGTGTTACAAGAGCTAAGAAGGCTTAGTTTTCCAACAGGACGCGGTGGAACTGATTGGGTAATTATACCTGGATCACAAAAGAAAAATTTTCCGCCTGTTGTCATTCCCGGTGAAGGCGGAAGTGTAAAGAAAATAGTCATATGCGATTTTTCCCCAGAATCTGCAGGATCATCAGGATTTACAGAAAATCCAGATATACAACCCCAAACTAGAAATGTTGCTACATTATTTACTCAGAGACTCGCACCTTACAGAGAGAATTTACTTTCTGATCAGTTAAGTCAAGAGCGTGAGGAAGCGTTTATTCGAACAAATGAGAGAGCCCATGGAGGTTTTTTTGAAGACGTAAGGAATTTAAATCCCGATGGCTATTTTATAGGGGTAGGTGTTGGAAATGCATTAAGCGTTTTGGTGAATTGTTTTTCAGAAGATAATTGGCCAAAGGGTGTAGTACTTATCGACCGCAGTCCACGGGTTATTGCATTTGGAAAGATGCTTATTAATCAGCTTGCTCATCGTGTATATCCCAATTATTTTGCGAATAGTTTTTTAAGAACAGAAAGACAGTTTAGGGGAAGAATTCAGAGGGTTATTGATCAGGAAGCAGATGATGTTTTAAAGCAAAAATTAGAAAAGATTACCGAAGAGGAATGGCATGAGGCATGGGAGATTATTGATAATCAATGTTTAAGCCCTTCTTGGTATGAACAAACAGGGCATCCTCATATTTTTGGGGAGGAGGAAATTATTGACCCATTAGCCCAAATACTCGTTAATTTTCCATTTTTACGGAAACTTGCTTTAGCCGGGAATATAGCAATTGTCCATGCTGATTTTACTGACCCTGGCCTTATTCAGGTGATTCGATCATTGCCTCATTTTAAAGACACCACTCCGGTAATTTATATGTCTGGTATTGTTGACCACACTACTGATTACGGGCAAAATCCTCAAAATGCTTCTGCGATGGATCCTTTACGAATGTACGAAGTAGGAGAAGAACCTCCAATATTTATAGAAGACACTGCTGCAACAGACTATTACTTCCGCATGACAAGAACCCTTCCTTCATACACCTAGAATCTATATTGTTCTAATGTTTTAAAACATTAGAACACAATTACTTTTTATGTTTTTCTTTACAGATATGTATATAATAGTAAGTGCATAAATCTTATGACGCAGGTTTCAAAATATCCTATTTCAAAAGAGATTGCAGATAGAATCTTTGAGATTTTTTCAAAAGCGATCGTTGGAATCCATGAAAAATCAGAGGTTGAAGAATTTCTGGATAATCTGCTATCTCCAATAGAAAGGATTATGTTGGCAAAACGGCTGGCAATTGCCCTTCTTTTAGAGAAGGAGTATGACCATAGGCAAATTTGTAAAATTCTTCGGGTAAGTTTATCAACAGTTGTTTCGGTAAATCACGCAAGAACATATGGAGGGAATGGGTATTCACATGTTATACATAGAATTTTAAAAGAAGAGAAAGTAGATCAAATTATTACTAAACTTGGATTATCTCTTGTTTCTCTTCCAGCAAAAGCAACAAAAGGTGGTGGTGCATGGAGATATTTAAAACAAGAAATGGAAAAAAAGACTAAAACAAAAGGTTTCTAATTGTTCTAATGTTTTAAAACATTAGAACACAGAAAAACGAAATATATTATGGAAGAATTAAAGGAACGGGTTAAAAGATTTTTAGAAAAATTTAACGTAGAAGAAAAAAGAAAAGAAATCCGCGCTATTCAGGCAGAAAGTGTGGATCCATTGTTTTGGCAAAATCACCAAGTTGCTGGGAAAAAAATGAAGCTGCTTTCGGATCTACAAAAAGAAGTCGAAGAAGCAGATTGGATACAAGAACTTATAAAAAATGGCGAATACCAAGAAGCAGACAAAGTGCTTGCAAAAATAGAATTGCTTTTATACTTTTCCGGTCCATATGATATGGGGCCTGCAATTTTGTCCATCCATTCGGGACAAGGTGGCGTGGAAGCAATGGACTGGGCAGAAATGTTGTATAGAATGTACACTCGGTTTTTTGAAAAAAGAGGGTGGTCGTACGAAATTTTAGACGAAACACCAGGGGAAGAAGCAGGAATAAAAAGTATAACTCTGTCAGTTGAGGGAAAATATGCATACGGAAATTTAAAACACGAAGCAGGCGTGCATCGTTTAGTTCGACAGTCGCCATTTAACGCAGATAAGTTACGACAAACCTCGTTTGCCTTGGTCGAAGTATTGCCAACAATAGAAAATAATCAGGCAATAGACGTAAAAGACGAAGACCTGGAATGGGAATTTTACCGAAGCGGTGGTCATGGTGGGCAAAATGTTAATAAAGTATCAACGGCAGTTAGGCTTAAACATAAACCATCTGGGTTAATTATTACGGCTCAAGACCAACGGTATCAGGGGCAAAACAGGGAAACCGCGTTAAAAATTTTACGGGCAAAACTGTGGACTCTGCAGGAAGAAGAGCAAAAGAAAGCAGAAGCAAAATTAAAAGGTGGGTACAAAACGCCTGGATGGGGAAACCAAATCCGATCTTATGTGCTTCATCCATACCATATGGTAAAAGATCTGCGGACAAATTTTGAATCTTCAAACACCGATGCGGTTTTGGGTGGCGACTTGGATGGTTTTATCGAAGAAGAGTTACGGCAATTATAATAAGAGGCGGGGGGTTGTTTAATTTGCTCAAATGTGGTTTACTAGAAGGAGATAATATTTAGGTCTTAAGGGAGGTGATGGATAGCATGGAGAAAAAAGAGGAAAAACAGAAAGAGAAAGAAGAAGTGCTCCATGATTTTAATCCGTCGGAAGGATCGTCTATGAATGGGAAAAAATTTATAGCCATTATTGCTGTTTCGATTATTTTAGGTGTTGGAACAGGATATTTCGCTTCACAAAAAGGTAGTGCTTCTACAGGGGCTGTGACATCGCAAAGTGGTAATGCGGAAAATGGTAAAGGAACAATTATTGGATCAACGGATACAAAAACGTTTAAAGATACGGCGCAAGGTGTTTTGGAAAAAGGTGGAGTAAATGGAGAAGGACAATTTCATTTAGTCCGTCCAGGTGGCGACAGCCAAAATGTGTATGTAACATCGTCTATTGTTGATCTGTCACAGTTTGTAAAAAAGAAAATAAAAGTATGGGGACAAACGAATGCTTCTCAGACAGCAGGCTGGCTCATGGATGTAGGACGAGTTCAGGTTCTAAACTAGTCTTCTAAATATAGGGAGCGGCGTATGATTAAGCTTGATAAAGTTTCCAAAACATTTGGTCTGGGTACATCTGGACTTACCGATATAACGCTTACCATCGAAAAGGGTGAATTTGTTTTTCTTGTCGGGCACACGGGGTCCGGGAAAACAACGTTACTGCGGCTTTTAATCCACGATGTTATTGCCACATCTGGTGTTATTATTGTTGGAGACTTTGACGTTGTAAAATTACCACATAAAAAAATTCCTCATTTACGAAAAAAAATTGGTGTTGTATTCCAGGACTTAAAACTGCTTATGGACAGAACAATATTTGAAAATGTTGCGCTTCCTCTGGAAGTTGCGGGAGTAAAAGTAGAAGAAGCAAAAAAACAGGTTGAAGATATTTTAAATCAGGTAGGTATTGCAGTGCAGCGGGATAAATTTCCTATCCAGCTTTCGGGTGGAGAACTGCAGCGTGCTGCCATTGCCCGGGCGCTTGTTTTTTCTCCAGATATACTCCTTGCAGACGAGCCAACAGGTAATTTGGATTCCGTTACTGGTCTTGGCATTGTAAAGTTGTTAAAAGAAATAAACGAAAAAGGTACAACGGTTATTATGGCAACACACAATATAGATGTTGTAAATGCTTTGCAAAAACGTGTTATTGCATTGGATAAAGGAAAAATTATTCGAGATCAAAAGAAAGGAAAATATGCGGCATCTTAAAACAACCTGGCGACATATCAGGCGTTCTCCATACCAGGCGTTTGCGGCAATTTTTATTATGGCACAAACGTTTTTTGTCTTAACGTTTTTTACCTTTATTCTTTTTGGATCAGCAAAAATTATTAGCTACTTTGAATCTGTTCCCCAGGTAACCGCATTTTTTAAACAAAATGTAAAACAAGAAGATATACAAACACTCGAGAAAAAGATAAAAGATACAGGCAAAACTGCAAGTGTAGATTTTGTATCAAAGCAGGAAGCACTCCAGATTTATCGAGAGCAAAATAAAGACGATCCTTTGCTTTTAGAACTTGTTACCGCAGATATTTTGCCATCGGCGCTTAAAGTTTCTACCGTAAAAATAGACGATCTATCGGTAATATCTACAATGCTTAGTTCTTCGCCCAATGTAGATAGGGTTATTTATCAAAAGGATCTTATTCGCAATCTTGCTTCGTGGACTGGAGCGCTTCGTAAAATTGGTGGAGCACTAAGTATTGTTATGGCACTGGACGCTATATTTCTTATGGTCATTATTATTGGTATTAAGATTTCGCAAAAGAAGGAAGAAATAGAAATTGTCCGGCTTATTGGCGCCACAAACTGGTATGTTCGTTTGCCATTTCTGTATGAAGGAATGTTTTATGGTGTTGTTGGTGCATTTTTTGGCTGGCTTTTAGGAGTAGGTATATTTTGGTATGCCATGCCGTTTCTGTCGTCATTCTTAAAGGGTATACCCCTGCTTCCTGTGCCGCCGATATTTTTTGCTCAATTGCTTGGGGTAGAATTAGTTATTGCAATATTGCTTGGAGTGTTTTCTAGCTTTTTGGCAGTGCTTCGGTACCTTAAATAGAATAAGGAATGAAGAATAAAGAATAATGTATTATGAATTATGGATATACGAGTAAAAATAGTAACATTTTTTCTTCTTGTTAGCATTTTTTTTGCGTTTACCTCACGTAGTACTATTGCTCGTGCAGACGACACGCCAACACCTACTCCAAGTCCAACGTCGGCTCCAGATACCAGACAACAGCAAAAAGATTTGCAAAGCAAGATTAGTCAATACGAGGGGAAAATTCACGATTTACAAGGGCAGGAAAACACGCTTTCTTCGCAAATTAAAGTAATGGATAATCAGGTATATTTAACTCAACTTCGTATAGACTCTACACAGCAGCAGATAGCAAGTATTACACAAGATATTAAAACTGCAACACAAAAAATAAGTACGCTTCAGAAATCACTGGAACAATTAACAAAGGTGCTTATGAACAGGATTGTTACCACGTACGAAGTTGGAACAGTACAGCCTTTTCATGTGCTTTTATCGGCAGATAACGCACCAGATTTTTTTACCAGATTAAGTTATCTAAAAGTAGTTCAGGATAACGATAAAAAACTTATCTTTGCAACAGAGCAGGCAAAAAACGATTATGCAACACAAAAAACAATTTTCGAAGACGAAAAGAAAAAAATAGAAGTGCTCCAAACACAACTTGTTGCATACACAAAACAATTAGATGCACAAAAACAAAGTAGAAAAACATTACTTACAGAAACCCAGGGAAACGAAGCAAATTATCAAAAATTGCTTGCCCAGGCGCAAGCGCAGCTGGCTGCATTTTCTAACTTTACTGCTGTACATGGGGGAGCAAGTATTTTAAGCAATCAGACAACATGTGACGATTGGGGTTGTTATTATAATCAGAGGGATTCACAGTGGGGAACAACAGCGTTAAATCATACGCAATATACCATTGCGAGCGACGGCTGTCTGCTTACATCCATGGCGATGGTATATACACACTATGGACACAAAGGCGTTACTCCTCTTACTATTAACGGAGATGCAAACAATTTTGCATCGTATTACCCGGCATACCTTAAGTATTCTATAAACGCTGATGGCGCATCGTCTAGCCGAGTTGGAGCATCTATAGACGGCGAACTTGCAGCGGGAAATCCTGTAATTGTTGGAGTGTCATACGATGGTGGTGGTATTCCTGATCATTTTGTGGTACTAATAAGTGGGTCGTCTGGAAATTATATTATGAATGATCCGTTTACCCCAAGTGGACATAAGATTCCATTTACAGACCATTATTCTGTAGCTAGTATCCGGGAAATTGACAAGGTTGTTTTTTAAACACAATGTCTTTATTAAGAGTTATTATTACTCTTTGTCTTGAAATTTTTTTTATCTTCCTCTTTTCTTTTCCAGTTTTTGCAGCAGCATTGTCAATAAGCAATGTTCCCTCAACAATTGATCAGTCACAAGAGTTTGAAGTCGATGTCTCTCTTTCTTGCTCCGGCTGTGATGATTCGTATTTACGTGGCGTGTTTTATCCTAGCGGGACAAGCTATTTTGGGTATACCCAAGATAATAGTGGTAGTTGGAGCAATGCATCGGGAAGCAACTGTACAACTTTTTTAAAAGTTGCTCAGTCGGATTTACAAGCAGGGACATGGAACGGGAAAGTAAGAGTAAAACTTGATACGAACAACGCTTACTACAAAGGACCGGGTGGATATTTTTTTAAAGTTGGTAGATATACTTCTAGTTGTGGCTCACCTGTTTGGTCATCTGAAACAACAATTAGTGTTACTGGTCCAACTCCTACTCCTTTACCAACAGCTACTCTAATTCCAACAAGTATTCCAGCTAATACCCCAACTCCAACAAAAACGCCAACACCAACCCCGACGCAAAAACCAACAGCAACGACAAAACCAAATCCCACTGCAACATCTATACCTGCAACACCTGTTCCCACGAAAGTGTCGACAGGTATTGTTTCTCCAACGCAATCTTTTGTTGCAGATTCTGCGGGAGAAAAAACAAATCCAACTTCGAAGTTAGAAGAACAGGGAGTTTTGGCTGCATCGGATGAAGCGTCAGTAGCTTCACTATCTGCAAGCGAAACAAATAAAAACTCAAGTAATGTAACACCATGGATAGTTATGGTTTTCATTGGCGTTGTTTTTATAGCAGCATCTGGTATACTAGCGTTTCGAAGCTACAAACAAACTAAAGAGGAGATTTAGCGCCTTTGTCATTCCGTGCTTGACACGGAATCTATATAGTAATTAGTCTGGATTCCCGCTTTCGCGGGAATGACACTGTGTAATATGAATAAAACTCAAGAATATAGCACAAATAGTTTTGAAGAAACGCAAAAAGTTGCCTATGATTTTGCAAAAAAGATTGTTAAAGGAGGAATAGTTGCGTTATATGGAAATTTGGGGGTTGGAAAAACAACATTTACTCAAGGATTAGCTAGGGGATTGGGAATAGAAAGAAGAATTATATCGCCAACATTTATTGTGCTTCGCAGGCATAAAGTCAAAAGGCAAAATTCGAAAGGCAAAAGTGCAAATCAAAATTCAAAAGTATTTTACCATATAGATCTCTATCGAACCGAAAGCCAAAAAGATATCGATGGATTGGGAATTGAGGAAATACTAAAAGATTCTCAAAACATTATTGTCATTGAATGGGCGGAAAAACTTGGGTCATTGCTCCCAAAAAAAAGATTGGATGTAAGGTTTGAATATATAACAGATAACAGCAGAAAAATCTCTATTAACAAGTTAACTTAATATTGTCATTGCGAGGAGTCCCGTTTATTGTGGACGACGTGGCAATCTCTTTGGAAGATTGCTTCGCCATTTCATGGTCTCGCAATGACAGAATGAAATTAATATGAACAATGATATAGAAAAAGCAATTAAGGTTTTGAAAGATGGGGGTATCGTTATTTTTCCAACAGATACTGCATTTGGGATTGGATGTCGGATAGACAACAAGGAAGCAATTCAGCGTTTGTTTCGCATTAGAAAACGGCCAGAAACGCAAGCCACACCAGTTTTAGTAGATACCGTAAAAATGGCACAAGATTATCTGTATCCTATCCCAAAAGAAGTTATAGATAAACTTATTGAACCATACTGGCCAGGTGCTCTTACCATAATACTCAATAGTAAAATAGATATTGTACCTTCACTTGTTCGGGGTGGAACAAATACTCTGGGAGTTCGAATTCCAAATCATAAGACTTCTCGTGCGATTATTCGGGGATTAGGTATCCCGGTTCTTGGTCCGTCTGCAAATTTTCATGGACAAAATACTCCATACCACTTTAAAGATCTTGACCCGAAACTTATAAAACTTGTAGACTATATTGTTCCAGGTGAATGCACAATAAAAAAAGCATCGACTGTAATTGACTGCACGCAAAGTCCGTGGAAGGTGGTACGGCAAGGAACTCTTTCTTTGTCATTCCCGTGAAAACGGGAATCCAGGAAGGTTCTGGATCCCGCATCAAGGTTTGGGATGACAATAATATATGAATATACTAAGTATTGATACATCAAGTAATAAAGAAGTTTGCGTGTGGTTACGGAGTGTTAATTTTGAGGATATCCTCAAACAAAAAATTACTGTGCAAAAGGCGCAGGTTGTTTTGCCTCTTATCGATCAATTGCTAAAAAAACATAACCTACAACTCTCAGACGTAACTGGAATTGGGGTAAACGTTGGACCAGGATCGTTTACCGGCCTTCGGGTTGGTATTTCCATTGCAAATGCGTTGGGTTTTGCTCTTAAAATCCCCATTAACAATAGACTTGTTCTGAAATAAGAAATATGCTATGGTTTAGATATGTACTACCAAGCTGCCCTGCGTACAGATAGGATGTGTAAGGCCACAACCGGTCTCACTGCTTCTGAATTTAAGAATTTTATACCTGATTTCACCTATTACTACAACGAACTGATAGCAAAGCGAAAGAAGAACAGAGAGCGAAAGATAGGCGGAGGAAGAAATAGTAAGATTGAAACCATTGAGGAGAAACTGTTCTACATCCTCTGGTACATGAAGACATATCCAACCTTTGATGTGGCTTCATTTTGGGTAGGATTTGCCAGATCAAATGCCTGTACCTGGATGCATGAGCTTCTGCCAATACTGGAGTTGACCATGAAACGGAAGTTTGTGTTGCCGCAAAGAAAGATAGCAAATCCAGAGGAGTTTCTCCGATTGTTTCCGGAAACCAAAGAGATATTTGTGGACGGGGTTGAGAGGCTCAAGCAACGGCCAAAGAAAAAGAAGGCGCAATAGAAAGCATACTCGGGCAAAAAGAAAGCGCATACCAGAAAATCAGTTGTTATCAGCGACAAAAAGAGAAGAATACTTGTTGTTACCAAACAGAAGTCAGGCAGATCATAAAATGGGGACTTGACAGATAAAGCATCAGTATTTGAGAATATACCCAAAGATGTTACAGTTATGGCAGATACAGCCTTTGTTGGTGAAGAAAAAGTCCATCCAAACATGCATATGCCCAAAAAGAAACCCAGAGGGCGGGAGCTTACCCCGGATGAAAAGGAAACCAACAAAATCATCTCAAGCTATAGAGTGATTATAGAGCATGCCATAGGTGGCATTAAACGCTATCGGTGTATGAGCGAGAGGCTTAGGAACCATAAGCCATTCATAGATGACACATTTCTCCTCCTCTCAGCAGGACTCTGGAACTACCACCTGGTATCCACCTGAAAAAATACCTAATCCCCACCCAAAATATATTCTCTGGAAACAATAATCAGCTATTTCAGAACATGTCTAATAGTGGCATCTAGGATTTTTGACTTTATTAAGAATGATAAACTTAGACTCCTTCTCTCAAGAGATTACAAGACTGCAAAAAATTGTTTAATCAACCACCTTTGGAAACCTTCAATAATTCTTTATGGTTCATTAATCGAAGCAATACTCAGAGAAAGAACAGAGACAGATTCTTTTAAAGCCGCTTTAGATGGTGCGCTTGATAAGAAAATAATTTCCGAAACTGAATTCCATCAGATACATATAGTGAAAGATTCTAGAAATTTTGTCCACCTACATAAGGAGTTGGAAGAGGGAGTGCAAGTTGTAAATGAATATTGGGCAAAAACCCTTTCAGATATTTGTGAATCACTTATTAAAAGGTTTAGAAGCGAAGAAATGGGGGCAGACGGTTATGTCCAGTTAAAGTAAAATATGAATAAACAACTAAAGGATTTTCATCATTATAAAGGTAACGATCTATCTCGTTTCGAAAAAGTGGAGCGGGAAGTGATGCGGTACATTATAACAACACAGGTTTCTGACAATAATCGGGAAGACTCACAAGTATTTGAATTTATGCATGCTGGGGGCGTTATGGCAATTGGGCGACTGCTTGCATCAAAAAGGGGTTTGGACGTGGACATTGCCAGTGCTGCGTCTATCTTGCACGACATTGCCGTTATAGAAACAGGAGAATATAAAGATCATGCCAAACGCGGTGGGTCTATCGCTCAGAAAATTCTAAAAGAGGTTGGCGGATTCTCACAAAACGAAATACAAACAATTACCCAGGCTGTTTTGCATCACAGCGAAAAAGAAATTCACTCTAATTCTCCATATACAGAACTTGTTAAGGATGCAGATGTTCTAGAGCCGTCGTTGTATAAAAATGCTGAAGAATATTATCGTTTGCACAAACCACCAGAAATTTTTGCAGAATATCTTAAACGCATGAAAAGCGTCAGGAAGGAACTGGGATTAGATCCAGAAAAAGTGTTTCGATGAATAGCATTCCAGATCCAATTTTTAAGAAAGATCTTTCAAAAATTTCCTGGGAAAAAATTTATGAACGGGAATACGGCATCCAATATTCAGAAGCAGCTGTAGGTCTTTTAGCAACTGCAACGTACCACTTTCCTAAATTGTCCTTTGCCCAAGTTGTTATACCCGGAACAAAAAACAATACAGCATTTTATATAGATGGAAAATCGTGGGTAGAACTTGTAGAGGGATTAAATAATGCGTATACAAACCATGTTAAGAATCTCGAGCAATACGAAAAACAGTTTTTGTTTGATGGAAAAAATTATGTAAACATTGCAAAGAAAATTTCGAAAATAAATTTCCAAAAGACTACCAATTCGCAACTCCTTACACTTTTTTTAGAGCATGATGAAAAAAAATCCAGATATTCTGTATTTGCCTGGTCTGCTTTTATTTTAAACAACTATGTTGCAGATAAGGCAACAAAAATCCTGGATACATACATAGCAAAACACCACAAGGAAGAGCAAAAACAAGCACTATACAACAGTCTTTTTACTCCGGAAAAAAGAGCTGCAATTTTGCAACTGCAATACGAAGTGCAAACAAAAAAAGGAAAATTATCGAAAATGCAATTTGAAGATTTGTACAAGCGGTATAGGTGGTTATCGTGTTTAGATATTCACAATAAGCCCTGGACAAAAACGGCGTTTAGGGAGCAGATAAAACCATTTGCAAATGAGCAGGCAAAACTGCATATGCCTTTTTCTAACGTCGTTGACGAATTAGGCTTTTCAGAAAAAGATCTTGCCTACCTGCGTATTGCAAAACGATTTGTGTATATAAAAGATGCAAGAGATGATTTTAGACGGGAAAGCGTGTATTATGCACAACCCTTGTTTGCGGACATAGGAAAAAGAATGGGCATGTCTTTGGAAGAGGTGTCGTATGTACAGCAAAAAGAAATTGTGGCATTTTTGTCGGAAAACCAGAAAATCCCAAAAGGTATTGTCCAAGAAAGGAAAAAAGGGTTTGTTATGTATTTGGATAAAAATAAGCAGTTAGTTTGTCTTGCTGGCGATGATGTTTCTTTGGCTCTAAAATTATTCAACTTACTGCAGGCAGAAGAAAAACGAACAGAAGTAATCGGGAGAGTTGCATGTAAGGGTAGTGCAAAAGGCACAGCTGCTATTGTGCATGGGGTGAAAGATTTAGGAAAAGTAAAAGTGGGGAGTGTTTTGGTTGCTGTGACAACGCATCCAGATTATGTGTCGGCAATGCGGAAAGCAGTGGCGATTGTGACAGATGAAGGGGGCATAACGTCCCATGCGGCAATAGTTGCGAGGGAGTTTGGTATTCCTTGTATTGTTGGTTGTGCAAACGCCTCAAAACTTCTAAAAGATGGCGATGTTGTTGAAGTAGATGCAATAGAAGGGAAAGTAACAAAAATTTTTTAATCTTTGATGAAACGCATAGATAGGCTAGTTTTTTTTCTTGGTCTTTTTTTAATTATTTCAGGATTTTCTCTGTCGAAGATTACAGAATTAACCTCTCCTAAGCAAAAAATTACTCACTCAATTACTCATAGTCCAACTGTTGTTATATTCAAGTTTCTCTCGCCAACAGCAACAGCCTCTGCTGTTTTGGGAGAAAAAGTTTTGGGAGAAATGGCGGTTGTTGACCGCGTTGTGGATGGGGACACGATAGAAGTAAATCTCAATTCCAAGAAAGAAAAAGTTCGGCTGATTGGTGTAGATACGCCAGAAACCGTGGATCCCCGAAAAACTGTCCAGTGTTTTGGCAAAGAAGCGTCCAGCTTTACAAAAAATTCATTGGAAAACAAAACAGTAATGCTCGAAAGTGATCCAACGCAAGGGGATAGGGACAAATACCAGCGATTGCTTCGCTATATATTTTTGGAAGATGGCACGAACTTTAATAAAATGCTTATCCAACAAGGATACGCGCATGAATATACATATAGATACCCATACAAATATCAGGCAGCATTTAAACTTGCACAAAAAGATGCTATGGAAAATAATTGGGGGTTATGGGGTAGTTGCAAATAGCGATTATGGCAAAATAAATATTTTTGTTGCTATAAGTGCGATACCGACAAAACTTATAATTGCCAATATTACTATTAGTATTTTTGCCCAACCCCAACGTGGAAGACTTGTTTGATTATCTTCCTCAGAATCCATAGTATCCACAATCGATTTTACTATAGCATTTTTTTTCCTGCTTGACAAGGAAAAGATATGAGACTATTCTAAAAATAAGGAAGTGTATTTGTCAAGAAGGTTGTATCATTAAGCAGAGTAAGAAGTTATAAGCTATTTTGTTGAAGAAATCGTTTATACCTCTTTACTAAGAATTCCTCCACATACGCTTTGTTGCTTTATTATTATGACAAAGGTTGAGCAGATGGAAAAAACATTCGAAAAAGCAGCTGCGGCTCCTGCTGTTGCGTTGGGGCAGGCAATTGATTTGTCCAGACAAGTTGGGAAAACGCTTACTGATGAAAAACATCTGAAAAGTGGTAGGGAATATTGGGAAAGCTTAGGTCCCGGATTAACAACTGGGGCATCGGACGATGACCCGTCTGGCATTGCCACATATTCGCAAACTGGGGCACAATATGGATTTCAGCTGCTTTGGCTTGCTGCATTTACGTTTCCTCTTATGGCAATGGTGCAAGAAATGTGTGCTCGCATTGGTTTGGTAACAGGACAAGGACTTGCCGGGAACATTCGGGATTATTTTCCACGGTGGGTATTGTATATATGTACAGTACTGCTTTTAATTGCCAATACGCTTAATATTGGCGCAGATTTAGGCGCAATGGCAAAAGCAGTGCAGTTGTTGGTACCGGGGTGGCAGTTTGGAACACTCGTGCTTGGATTTACGGTTGCTAGTCTTGCACTGCAGATTTTTACACCCTATGAAAAATATGCAAAATATCTTAAATATTTGGCATTTATACTTTTATCTTATGTTGCAACAGCGCTAATACTTAATCTAGATTGGAAAACTATTATCTTGCATTCCATTGTTCCTTCCATAACGTTTTCAAAAGATCAAATAATTCTTATTTGCGCAATTTTGGGTACGACAATTTCCCCGTATCTTTTCTTTTGGCAGACATCACAAGAAGTTGAAGAAGAAATTTTACGAGGCAAGACAACACTAGAAGCAAGACAGAAAGAGACAACAAAAAAAGAAATTACGCATATGCGAGTTGATGTGTGGTCTGGTATGTTTATTTCGAATCTTGTGATGTTTTTTATTATTGCTGTTTGTGCTGCAACGCTGCACGCGCATGGCATTACAAATATAAATACAGCTGCCGATGCTGCAGCGGCGCTAAAACCAATTGCTGGAAACTATGCGTATTTTCTTTTTACGTTGGGCATTATTGGGACAGGTCTTCTTGCTGTTCCTGTTCTTGCCGGAGCTGCATCGTATGCGCTGGCAGAAAGTTTTAACTGGCAACATGGGCTGTATCGGGAACTAAAAGAAGCAAATTCGTTTTATGGCGTTATTATTATTTCTATGGTTATTGGTTTTGCAATTAACTTTACTGGTCTTGATCCAATCAAAGCACTGTTATATGCTGCTGTTGTGAATGGACTTGTTGCCCCAGTTATTTTGCTTTTGATAGTACTTATTAGCAGTAATAAAAAAATTATGGGAATTTGGACAAACAAAAAAAGTACGACAGGAATTGGATGGATTGTTACAGGCATTATGGTTCTTGCTGGTGTTGGAACTATCTACTCTTTATTTCTCAGTTAAAAGCTTTTGTATGCCAAAATTTCAGGACTTGACAACTAGCAGATGTTTTGATAGAGTGCTAATATGGAAAAAATAATTCCCATTATTCCAATTCGGGACGGCATTATATTTCCCCATACGGATTCTGTATTAACATTTGGTCGCCCCAAAAGTTTGTCGGCCCTTGAATCGGCTTTTCGGCACGAACGCATTGTTTGTTTTGTTTTACAAAAGAATCCAAGGCTTAACGACCCAGCGTCGGAAGAATTATTTGAAACTGGAACGCTTTCCCGGATAGAACGCATGATCCGTACAGATGGCGAAATTAACGCCCAGGTTAAAGGACTTTCCCGGGTTAAAATTTTGTCCTACGAAACACACGAATCGTATTTGTTAGCGCGAGTTGTGGAAATCCCCGATGTTATAGACGACACCCCAGAAATAAAAGCATTATCAAACCACTTAATTAACGAATTTCGAAGAGCTATGAATTTAGGAAAACCTGCAGACTTTTTGGTGTTTATGAACATTATGTCCGAAACATCTCCGTCGGAATTAACGGATTTAGTTGCATCGGTTTTAGATTTAAAACCCCTGGAACGCCAGGCGCTTTTGGAAGAAACAAATGTTAAAACCAGACTTGACAGAATTATCGAATTTTTAGCACGGGAAGTAAAAATTTTAGAACTGGAGCGTCGCATCGCAAGTAAAACCCAGGAACGGTTTGAAAAAGGTGCCAGGGAAACAATGCTTCGGGAAAGACTAAAAACAATCGAAAAGGAACTGGGCGAAGGAGAAGATGCAGAAGACAAAGAAATTATAGACAAAATTAAAAAAGCCGCAATGCCCGAAGAAGTCGAAGAAAAAGCACGAAAAGAATTAAAAAAACTGCAGCAAATGAACCAGTTTAACCCCGAAGCAGGGTACATTAGAAATTATCTGGATTGGTTAGTTAGTCTTCCCTGGAGTACAAAAAGCGAAGGGACGTTGGATATTAAAGCAGCAGAAAAAATGCTGGACGAAGACCATTATGGTCTTAAAAAAACAAAAGAACGTATTGTCGAATACCTGGCAGTGCACAAGTTAGCAGGAAAAACAAAAGGGCCAATTTTGTGTTTTGTCGGGCCACCGGGGGTGGGTAAAACATCTCTTGGTAAATCCATAGCCCGCGCACTGGGGCGCAAATTTATTCGTGTTTCGTTGGGTGGTATTCGGGACGAGGCAGAAATTAGGGGACACAGGCGCACATATGTTGGTGCATTACCGGGACGGATTATCCAGGGTATAAAAGACGCGGGGACAAAAAACCCTGTCTTTATGTTGGACGAAATAGACAAAGTCGGTGCAGATTTTCGCGGTGACCCATCATCGGCATTACTGGAAGCATTGGATCCAGAACAAAATAATCAATTCTCGGATCACTATTTAGAAGTGCCATTCGATTTGTCAGACGTTATGTTTGTCACAACGGCAAATATACTAGACACTATTCCTCCGGCACTTCGCGACCGTTTGGAAATTATCCAATTTGCCGGGTACACACAAGACGAAAAGTTTCATATTGCAAAAGACTACTTGCTAAAAAAGCAAATGGAAGCAAACGGGTTAAAGCCAGAAAATGTTAACTTAACCGACGACGGACTACGGTTTCTTATCGAACGATATACCAGGGAAGCAGGCGTGCGTAGTTTAGAGCGCCAAATTGCATCGTTGTTTCGAAAAGTAGCAAAAATGGTTGCCGAAGGAAAAACAGCAAAAACTATTATGAAGTCCAAAAATATTCCAACATTTTTGGGTCCGGCAAAATATGCATCCACCCTTGCCGAGAAAAAAGACGAAATTGGTATGTCCACAGGTCTTGCATGGACGCAAGCAGGCGGAGACATTTTGTTTATCGAAGTTGCACTTATGCCTGGGAAGGGAAGTCTTATTTTAACAGGACAACTTGGAGACGTTATGAAAGAATCTGCCCAGGCTTCTATGTCGTATATTCGTTCCCGTGCACATGACCTTGGTATGTCGGACAATTTTTACCAAAAAATAGATGTGCATATTCATGTACCCGAAGGCGCGGTGCCAAAAGACGGCCCTTCGGCTGGCTTGGCAATAACAACGGCTATTGTTTCGGCACTTACCAAAATTCCGGTTAGACGAACCGTTGCAATGACTGGAGAAATAACGCTTCGTGGACGGGCTTTGGAAATTGGTGGAGTAAAAGAAAAAGTTATTGCAGCACATAGGGCAGGAGTAAAGATAGTTATTTTACCAAAAGAAAATAAAAAAGACTTGGAAGATGTGCCAAAAGAAGTATTAAAAGATTTGCATTTTGAATTTGTTTCGCATTTTGACGAAGTATTAAAGCTTGCTTTTGCAAAGCCTTTGCATCTTCGAAAATTAGAAGTACTTACAGTTGCTAGACCCATGCTCCATGCCCCCCAACCGCCAAAAGAATCGAACTAGCTTTTGTATACAACTTTGTAGTGGATATATGCTTCGTTTGCTACGTTTTCCATAGACATTATCTCAAGACTTACCTCGTGTGGCTCCAGTAGTAGTCCCTCGACCATAGTTATTGCCATGTTGTCTTTATTTCCAAAAATACGTGGTGCAATGGTTATAAACATTTCGTCTAATAATTTTTCTCGCAAAAACGATGCAATAACATGTGGTCCTCCGTCCACAAACACATGTTTTGCTCCCTTTTGCTGCAGGTACGTAACAAGCGCTGGAATTGCATCTTTAAAAATAGTTGGAGTATAACCGTACAAATTTTGTAATGCTGTTTGCAAGGCTTCATCGGGGTGGGTAGTTAAAACAACATATTCAATCGGGTTAGTTTTGCCGTGCGATTTTCGGAGGTTAAGAAAGTTGTCGTTATGCAATGTATATATTGTTGGT
>Ga0209515_10002074_pt1 | contig 31652 bp, 36 predicted proteins | sample Subgroupgradi54m_FD_187454 | JGI IMG/M metagenome (GOLD analysis project Ga0209515, IMG submission 187454) | Subsurface groundwater microbial communities from S. Glens Falls, New York, USA - GMW60B uncontaminated upgradient, 5.4 m (SPAdes)... ... | reverse complement strand
CCCGCCGTGAGGTGCGCCGGAGCCGGCGCGCGGGGACGTCAGGGGCCGAGGGTTCGGGGGCGTCGGGGCCGGGGGCGTCGGGGCCAGGGGCGTCGGGGCCAGGGGCGTCGGGGCCAGGGACATGACGGACGGCCCGGGCCGCGGCGTGCTCATCGCGCTCGAAGGCGGCGACGCGAGCGGTAAGACCACGCAGGTTGCGCGGTTGGCGGAGCGGCTCCACGTCGCGGGCCGCGACGTAGTCACCACTTTCGAGCCCGGCGCCACCGACCTCGGCCGCGGCATCCGGTCCTTGTTGCTCGACGGGGGCGAGCCGATCGACCCCGTCGCCGAGGCCTTGCTGCTCGCGGCCGACCGCGCCCAGCACGTGGCCGAGGTCGTGCGGCCCGCGCTCGAGCTGGGCGCGTGTGTGGTGAGCGACCGGTTCGTGCCGTCGTCGCTCGCGTACCAGGGGTCGGCGCGTGGCCTCGGGGTGGAGACCATCGAGGCGATGAATCGCTGGGCGACGGGAGGGCTCGAGCCCGATGTCGTCGTGGTGCTCGACGTGTCGGAGGAGGTGGCGGCAGCGCGACGGGCGGGCACGCCCGATCGTATGGAGCGTGAGGGGCCACGGTTCCACGCCGACGTGCGCGACGCGTATCGCAAGCTGGCGGCCGAGCGCGGATGGGTCGTGGTCGACGCCGCCGGAACGGCTGAGGACGTGGCCGAGCGCGTGTGGGCCGTCGTGCGCGTCGTCGTCGGCTCGGAGGGCTGAGCCGTGTGGGACCGCGTCATCGGCCAGGAGCGTGCGACCGGACAGCTCGCCCGCGCCGCCGAGCGCCCGGTGCACGCCTACTTGCTCGTGGGTCCCCGGGGGTCGGGCGCCGAGCAGGCGGCCCGATGCTTCGCCGCCGAGCTCGTCGCGCCCGGTGACGAGCGCGCGTGGAGCCTGGCCGAGCGGGGCATGCACCCCGACATCGTGGAGATCGACCCCGCGGAGACCCAGATCCGGGTCGAGCACGCGGCCACGGTTATCCGGGAGGCCGCGCTCGCGCCGGTCGAGGGAGCCCGCCGGGTGGTCATCGTGCTCGAGGCCGACCGGATGAACGAGACCACGGCCAACAAGCTGCTCAAGACGCTGGAGGAACCACCCGGACGGGCCGTGATCGTGCTCGTCACCGCCTCGCCCGACGAGCTGCTCGAGACCGTCCGGTCGCGGTGCCTTCGCATCGACCTCGACGCGCTCGACACGCCGACGGTGCTCGCCGCCCTCGAGCGCGCGGGTGTCGAGAGCGAGCGGGCGCGGCTGGCCGCTGCGCTGGCTGGCGGGCGGCTCGACCGCGCCCACGCGCTCGCGGGCCGGCTGGCGACGCTTCGCGATGCGTTCGCGCGCGTTGCGTCGGAGCTCGACGGGACCGGCGCGACCGTGGTGCGGCTGGCCGACGAGCTCGACGAGGCGATGAAGGAGGCCGTGGTCGGCGTGCGCGAGGGGCACGAGGACCAGGTCACCGAGCTCGAGGCCGAGATCGAGCGCTCGGCGTATCCGGACCGCGCCGCCCAGGGGCTGCGCAAGCGCCTGTCGGATCGCCACAAGCGTGAAGACCGCCGGGCCCGCACGGACGCGCTGGTCGAGGGGATCACCGCGCTCGAGACCGTGTACCGGGACGCGCTCGTCGGTCCGGACGCGCGGATCAACCTCGACCGCCAGCCGCTGTCCCTCGACCCCCGGGCGTGTGCGGCCGCGCTCGACGCCTGTCGTGACGCGCGCACGGCGCTCGCCGAGCACAACCCCAACGAGACGGTCCTGCTCGAGCGCCTCCTCCTCCACCTGCCGCAGGCGGTGGCGCCGGTCGGGTGAGGCGGCACCAGACCCGTGCGAGCTCGAGCGCAACGCGGTCGGTGCCAACGCGCCCCCGGTACACTGCGGCCTCTTCGCCGGGGTAGCTCAGTCGGCAGAGCAGCTCACTCGTAATGAGCAGGCCAGGGGTTCGAGTCCCCTCCCCGGCTCCACGTCTTTGTAGGTCCTCGGCCTATTTTCGGACCCGGCAGCAGGCGACCTGCCAGCCGAACGGGGCCTTTGGGCTGTCGTTGCGTACCGTGATCCGGTCGAGCACCTCGAAGCGGTCCTCGACCGCTCGCCACTCGAGGACGTCACCCGGATGCCGGTAGACGGACACGAGGAAGAGCCCCTGCGGCCGCAGCACCTCGACGATCCGGTCGAGCAGCCAGGCCGAGTCGGGGACGACGGGTAGCACCTCGTTGCACAGCACGACGTCGAAGGTGCCCACGTCGGTGTCGAGGAGGTCGCCGCACACGAACTCGGTGCGCTCGTCGGTCAGCGACCGCGCCCGGTCGACAGCGATCCGGGACGGGTCGATGCCCAGGTAGCGGGCGAAGGGAACGCCCTCGAGGCGCTCGCGCAGGAAGCCGGGGCCGCAGCCGACCTCGAGGATCTCGGGCTCACCCCCGAAGAAGCGGACGTAGCCGGTGAGCAGGCTGTAGTGGGCCAGCTCGTCGAGCCGGGCCATGTAGTCCCACTCGCCGCGTCCGTAGCCCTCGTCCCATGCCTGCGGGCCGGGCCACTGGAAACGGTTCTTCTTGAGGCCGAGCCGGTAGGCGAGGAAGCGCGCGCGGTCGCGGAGACGGACCGACATGACGATGCCCAGCGTACCGCCGCGCCCTCCCCGGTCCGCGTGAGCCACCGAGCCATGAGGGAGCCCACGCCGAGGAGGCGGACCCGCCCACCGCGTCGAGGACGTAATGGTTGCCGGTGAGCACGATCGCGGTGACGGTCAGCGCGGGATAGGGGACGGCCACCCACCGGGCCCAGCGGTGCCGCACTCGGGGCACCGCCTCCGCATCAACAACGACGGTTCCGTGGAACCGCTCACCGCCGACAACCATGCCAGCGCGTCTCCGCGGAAACGCTCCATCGCCCCACAAGTCACTCGAGCCTCGCCGACAACATGGGCGGCCCCACCCCACGGACCACATCGCCGCTGCGCGCGGCGGAGCACCCGCGCTCGGTACACCCCCGAGCTCAGATGCGGCAGTTGTGCCAGCACCGCTCGCTGTTGCCCCTCACGCGTCGTGGAACACCACGATGCTGCCCGAGTAGCAGGCGACCCACACCTTCCCGATGAGGGCGTCGTAGGTGATCCCGATGGGGTGGGCGTTGGTCGGAACCGTCTGGAGCACGCTCATGTCACTCGTTCGGAGCTTGCTGACGGTGCCGGACCCGTAGTTGACGACGTAGAGGGACAGACCGTCCGCGGCAATCGTCATGCTCCGGGGCTCCGTCCCCGTGCTCACTCTGGCGACGACCTCGTCGGTGGCGAGATCGATCTTCGCGACGCGGTTCTCCGCGTTCAGCGTGACGTACAGATAGCGACCGACGGGATCAACGACCACGTGGCGGGGGCCGGACCCGACGTTGCGGATCCAGCCGACGTCGAAGGTCGCGAGATCGAGCTTCGCCACGTCGGACGTACCCATGACCGCGACGTAGGCGGTTCTCGACCCGGGATCGACGGCGATGCCGCGAGGGTAGGCCCCCAGTGGGATCCGCTTGATCTCTGTGTTCGAGCGCGTGTCGACGACGCTCAGGTCGTACGAGCACCAGTTGCTCGCGAGCACGTAGCGGTCGTCGGGCGTGACCGCGACGAACTTCGGGACCGATCCCACCGCGATGACCCTGTCGATGGCGAGTGACACGACGTCGATCCTGTACAGGTAGCTCTGGTCGATGTTCATCGAGGGCGAGCACGTGTCGTCGCCGGGATGGCCGAAGCCCGGCCCGTACATCGAGTAGTTCGAGACGTAGGCGTACCTGCTGGCCGGAGCGAAGGCTGTCTCCACAGGAGCGCCCTGATACTCGCCGGCGTGTTCCGGGAAACCGAAGTCGGCGAGTCGAACGCTGTCGGGGATGGTCTTCACCAGCTGACCGCCGCGGTCGTACACGGTGACGGTGTGTTGGTACATCATGTTCTGGGCGAAGAACAGGCCCGTCCCCGAAGCGACGATCGACTTCGGCGAGATGTTTCCCGTGATGGTCGACTCCCGACTCATCGTCCGTGCGGACGAGGGGAGTGTCGTCGTCGTAGGAGCCGCCGCCGTCGTGGTCGACGCCGGGGCTGTCGTCTTCGTGGTGCTCGCCGCGCGCCGGGCCCCGTGGGGCGGCGTCGCCTTCTCGCTGTCGAGCCCCACCAGCGTGACGCCGACCGTGAGCCCGAACGCGACTACCAGTGCGAACGGGGCCGCGCGAGCTGCGCGGCTGCGCGGCGGCCGCCGCCGCTCGACAGGTGGATCGACCATCGCTGCGTGATCGTAAGGGGCCGACCTCGCCACGGTCGAGGGAAGGCCGGGGCCCGCTCCTTCTCCGAGAGCGCCGAGGCCTCGGTGGACCTGCGTGATGGCGAGCTGATCCGTAGGGTGTCGGGTGGCGAGCAGGTTCTGTCGAGCACACCGGGAGGTGCGAAGTGTCCGAAGCCGACATGCGCGTCGTCCGTCGCTTCGTCGAGGAGTACCAGTCGCGAGGCGATGTCTCCGTTGGTGAGGAGCTCCTGGGGGCTGACTTCGTCGATCGCAGCCCGTTCGGCCCGTTCTCACCCGACCGCGAGGGCGTGCTCGCCCTGTTCAGCTTCCTTCGCGGGGCGTTCCCCGACCTCCATGCAGTGATCCACGACCAACTCGCCGATGGCGACAAGGTCGTGACCCGCAAGACGTTCCACGGGACGCACAAGGGAGAGTTCATGGGCATCGAGCCCACCGGTCGCGAGGTCGCTTTCGATGTCATCGACATCGTGCGGGTGCGCGACGGCAAGATGGTCGAGCACTGGAACGTCGTCGACTCGATGGCCCTGATGCAGCAGCTCGGCGCCGTCCCGGCGCCGAGCTGAACCGAGCCGCCGGCTGCGCGACCCGTGACCGGTGAGGTCGACGTCGCGCAGCTTCGTCACCGCGCCGGCAAGAGTCTCGCGCTCGTGAGCATGTCGCGCATCTTCCGGAGCGCGGTCCAGCCCGAGTGGTGCGTGCTCGTGGTCGGTCTAGTCGTCGGGGTCGCGTTCGCGATGCAGGTGGTTCCGCTGGCCGGCCACGACGAGGTCGACCACCTCGTCTACGCGCTGGGCGTCTCGCACGGCCACGTGATCCCGCTCCGCCGAGGGGACCAACAAGGGATGGTGCTACCGGTCGGCGAGGTGGCCGAGGTCCGGGTCTTACTCGCCCGTCGCTACTTCAACACCGAAGGGAGCACGCGTACCCGCTTCATGATCGACCACTTCGGGCTCCCCGGCAACTCGAGCGACGTCGACCGCGCCACGCTGAGAGCCGCGCGCGACCGAGAGACGTATCTCCAAGTGCTCGCGCGCAGCCATCCGACGAGCGGCACCGAGTTCGTCGCCTTCACGGGCACGGTGTCGTACCCGCCATTGCCCATGATCGTCGACGGGGCCGCGATGGCTGCCGGTCGCGCGCTCGGGCTCTCGACGGAGGAGCTCGTACGGCTGGCACGGATCGTGGGGCTCCTCGCCTACCTCGGGTTCGCGGTCTACGCCGTCCGGCGGTTCCGCGGCCCGCGCTGGATGCTCGCGATCTGCGCGGTCGTGCCGGTCGCGCTGTTCCAGGCCTCGATGGTGTCGGCCGACGGCATCACCAACGGGCTGGCGTTCCTCGTCCTCGCGCTCGGCCTGCAGCTCGCCATCGCCGCGCCCGACGTCGACCGCCGCCTGGTGGCGGAGGCCGCGATCGCGGCCGCGCTGCTCGCGCTGTCCAAGCCCCCGTACCTCCTCGTCGCGCTCGTCTACCTCGTCCCGATCGCGCGGGCCCGTGGACGCGTGCTGCGCGTGCTCGTCCCCGTCCTCGCCGCCGGCTTCGCGGTCCAGCTCGCCTTCACGGTCATGTCGTCGGGCGTCAACCCCTACCGTCACTATGTCCTCGGTCTCGTGTCGCCGCGCATGGCGTCGTCCGACGCGGCGGCTCAGGTCCGCTTCATCCGTGCCCATCCCGACCGATTCGTGACGGCGATCGGCCACACGGTGGGCCGTCGTGGCGGTGTCATCGCCGGCAACGCGCTCTTCGAGACCCACTGGAAGCTCGACTGGCCGATCAGAGTCGTGTTCCTGGCGCTGCTCGTGATCGCGGCGTTGGGGCCGAGGGGCCCCGACGAACGGGTCCGCATCGCGGGCGCGCTCCGAGCCGTGCTGCTCTCTCTCGCTCTGGTGACGACCTTCGTCATCCTCGTTGCCGCGTACATCGGGTGGAACCCGGTGGGCGCGTCGTGGATCTTCGGCGTGCAGGGTCGTTACCTGTTGCCGCTGATCCCGATGGTCCTGGTGTGCGTCCCGGCGCTGCGGTGGCACGTCTCGGAGCACGGGTGGTGGTGGTTCGGCGCCGCGCTGAGCTCCACCCTGCTTGTGACCGGGCTCGCGCTCGTGGCCACCATCCCGGCCCGCTACACGTGAGCGCCGCGCCGCACGAGTGGTGCCGCTAGTCGAAGACGATCACGCTGCGGGCGACCTCGCCCGCTTCCATGGCCTCGAACGCGTCGTTGACCTCGTCGAGCGCGATGCGGCGGGTCACGAGGCGGTCGAGGTCGAGCGCGCCCGCCTGTTGCAGCTCGATCATGAGCGGGAAGTCGCGTCGTGGGTCGGTGGAGCCGTACACGCAGCCGCGGATCGTCTTGGCGTCGACCATGAGCTGCATGGCGGGGATGCTCACCATGTCATCGAAGCCGCCGGCCCCGACCACGGTCACGGTGCCACCCCGCCGCGCCATCGCGTATGCCTGTTGGATCGTCGAGGCCAGCCCGACGACCTCGAACGCGTCGTCCACGCCGCGGCCGCCCGTCAGCTCCTGCACCGCGGCGACGGGCTCGCCCGTGCCGGCATCGACCACGTGCGTCGCGCCGTGATCTCGGGCCATGGCGAGCTTGCGTGCCACCCGGTCGATCGCGATGACCTTTGCCGCGCCAGCCAGCCGCGCGCCCTGGATCGCCGCGAGCCCGACTCCACCGCAGCCGATCACGGCGACGGTCGCCCCGGGCTGCACCCGCGCGCTGTTCACCACCGCGCCGACGCCGGTGACGACGCCGCATCCGATGAGGGCCGCGACCTCGAGCGGGAACGACGGGTCGATCGTGACGACGGCCGCCTCCGGCACCAGCGTCTCCTCGGCGAACGTCGCGGTGCCGAAGCCGCCGTGCACGGGCCCGCCGCCGCACGTGCCGTACGGGCCTGCGAAGGCGTGGTCGAGGCCGTGCTCGCACAGCTCGACGTGGCCCCGGAGGCAGTAGAAGCAGCGCCGGCACGGAGCGACCCACGAGACGATCACGTGGTCGCCGGGCGCGACGGTCGTCACCTCGGCGCCGACCGCCACGACCACGCCGGCGCCCTCGTGGCCGAGCACGACCGGGAGCTCCTGGGGGATCGCGCCCTGCTGTACCGAGAGATCGGAGCGGCACACGCCACTCGCCGCGATCTGCACCCGCACCTGGAGCGGCCCGAGGCCCCCGAGCTCGACCTCCTCGACGGAGAGCGCAGCCCCGGGCTCGTACAGGACCGCAGCCTTCATCGCCCCACCTCGACCCTCCCGCCGTCCGGGGCCGAACGTTAACCGTGCCCGCCCCCCTCGCGCCCGCTCGCGACACTCGAAAGCGCTGGTCACGGGCGGTCTCGGGCGGTTCCGGCGGCCGGGCCGCCACGAAACCGCTCAGGGTTCGCGTCGCGCCTGCCGACGTACCACCCGGCAGGTTGGATCACCACTCCAGGGAGTCCTCGAATGGGCATGGTGCAGATCGTCGGTCTCGTCGTCATCGCGCTCCTCGTCGTGATGCTCGTCATGAAGCGGAAGCGCGAAAGCGCGGGCGCCTCGGATCAGCGACGCATCTGATTCCGGCGGGCCGGACTCCCCTGGGCCTGATTCCGGTGGGCCGGGGGTCGCGCTCCGGCCCCTCGTGAACCGGACCACCGTCGCCGTCGCAGCGCACTCCCGGACGTCGCAGCGCTCTCCCCGAGGACTTTGCATACGGCGTGCGAATAAGTAAGGTGACGAGCCGTGACGCCCCGGTCTCGCCTCCGCTCGATTCTCGCCGTGTCCGCGCTGGCGCTCGCCGGTGCGGTGCCCGCGCTCGCAGTCGGCATGCCGACCGCGTCCGCCGGGTCGACGAGCGGCATCCAGCACCTCCACTTCAGGTTCGGCCCGGTCGAGGTGAAGCCGGGCCAGAACAACATCACCTACAGCGAGGGCCAGATCCCGAAGCCGAAGGAAGACGGCTGGATCGTTCGGATCGCGCCCAACATCCGCAAGCTCGACGGCACCGTCCCGCCGGTCGACGTCCTCCATCTCCACCACGGCGTCTGGCTGAACACCTCCCATTCGGACGTGACGGTGCCGCGCCTCCCGGAGCGCTTCTTCGCCGCCGGCGAGGAGAAGACGGTGGCGCAGCTCCCGTCGGGTTACGGCTACTCCTACAAGGCGTCCGACAGGTGGCTCCTCAACTACATGATCCACAACCTCACGCCGGGGCCGTTCAAGGTGTGGATGACCTATGACCTCGACTTCATCCCGGCCCGCTCGTCGGCCGCGAAGCGGATCCAGCCCGCGCGACCGATCTGGATGGACGTGCAGAACGGCTCCATCTACCCGGTGTTCGACGTGCACCGGGGCTCGGGCCAGGACGGCACGTTCACCTACCCCGACCAGGCTCAGGATCCGTACCACGGCCGGCGAGCGCGCAACACGTGGACCGTCGACCGTGACGGCGTGCTCGTCGGCACGGCCGGTCACCTCCACCCGGGCGGTCTGCACGACGACCTGAGCCTCCAGCGCGCCGGCGCGAGCGCGGCACCGGGATCGAAGGCGGCAGGCTCCGTGCACGGCGACGTCGCGCACCTCTTCCGCTCCACGGCCCACTACTGGGAGCCGGCCGGTGCGGTGTCGTGGGACGTCGCGATGACGGCGACGGCGCCCGACTGGCGCGTCGCGGTGCACAAGGGTGACGTGCTCATGGCCTCGGCCACGTACGACTCCAAGCGGGCGTCGTGGTACGAGTCGATGGGGATCATGATCGCGTGGATGGCCGACGGCCCCGGCGGCGCGGACCCGTTCAAGACGAAGGTCGACCGTGCGGGCCACCTCACGCACGGCCACCTTCCCGAGAACAACAACCACGGCGGGAAGGGCTCCGCCCTCCCCGACGCGCTGAAGCTCCCCTCGGGTCCCACGACGAGCGCGGTCGACATCACCAACTTCGAGTACGGCGCCGGCGACCTCACGGGCAACGCGGCGCCACCAGTGATCAAGCCAGGCCAGTCGCTCACGTTCAAGAACCTCGACGCGCCGAAGGACGCCGGCATCTGGCACTCGATCACGGCTTGCCGGGCACCGTGCAACCGGACGACCGGCGTGGCCTACCCGGTCGCCGACGGTGATGTGCAGTTCGACTCCGGCCAGCTCGGCGTGGCGGGCCCGCCCACGGCCAGTCGGACCACGTGGAGCACGCCGACCGATCTCGCGCCCGGCACCTACACCTACTTCTGCCGGATCCACCCGTTCATGCGCGGTTCGTTCCGGATCGCGAGCTCATAGCCACCGGCGAGCCCGCGCACGGGGTTGCCCGACCGATCCTTCTGCTCGGACGCTCAGACTCCCGCGAGCGAGTGGAGCGGGTGATCGGCCCGGGCGCTCCGCACGTCGCTGTCGCGCAGACGTTGGCCGAGCACGGTGAGCATCTTGCGCGCCACCGACGGCATGGCGGCCTCGATGAGCTGGTTGAACTCGGCCCGGTTGAGGACCAGCAGCACCATCGGGCTCCGCGCGGTGACGGTGGCGACACGTGGGCCACCGTCGAGGAGCGCCATCTCCCCGAAGAACAAGCCCGGGCCGAGCGTCCCGATCTGTGCACCTTCGATGGTCGCGACCGCGGTCCCGTCGACGATCACGAAGAACTCGCGCCCGGGCTCTCCTTCGCGAGCGAGCACGTGGCCGGTGTCGACGACGACCGGCGTGGTCAGCGTGGCGATGCGCCCCAGCTCCTTGGTGGAGCATCCCGAGAACAACGCGACGCTACGTAGCAGCTCGACGCGATCGTGCTTCTTCACCGTGGAGGCCATGTCCGCCCCTTCCTGGGGACGCCCGCTCGGTCGGGGCGGGTCGCCGGCGACCAGCATGCAACACCCGCGACGGCGCCCGCACGGGCACCGGTCGGGCCGGGAACTGCCGCGGAGGGTCGCCGGCGGGCCGGGGGAGCACAGAGACACTCCATCGGAATCAAGGCAGATGAGCCGTCCGGCCGATACCGGTACCCACGCTCCGTGGCCATACTCGTCACGGGGCATCGGCGTACCGGGCGGGCATGGGCGACAAGGGACGGGGACACGTGGATCTGTTCCAGCTCACCACCTGGCTGAGGGCGCGGTTCGCCCGAGACGAACGCGGCGCGAACCTGGTCGAGTACATGCTGCTGCTCGTGTTGATCGCGATCGTCGTGATGGTCGCGATCCGGTTCTTCGGCAATCAGGTGGCCGGGAAGTACAGCAGCACGACCAGCCAGATCCCCTGACCAGATCCCCTGACCAGATCCCGTGATCCGCGCGCTCGCCGATCGCCCGATCGGCAGCGCCGTAGCCTGGGCCCGTGCGCTCGCTCGTCGATGTGAGAGTCTGCCGCGTGAGCACGTGAGCGAGTGGCGATCATGAGCCGGTACCGCGCCCCCTACGACGGCCTTGTCGCGGGCGTCACCGTCGCCGTCGTCGTGTTGCTCTCCGTCATCGTGCTCGTGCTCGCCATCGCGTTCGCTGCCACATCGGATCCCGGCGCGCATCTGATCGTGATCGCTTCGGGGCTCCTCGTGGTGGCGATCCCCGTGGTCTCATACGCGTATGCGCCGAACGCGTACCGGATCGAAGGGCGGATCCTGGTGATCGAGCGACCGGCGGGGCCCCGTCTGATCTCGCTCGACGATCTCGTCTCCGTCGAGCCGTTCGACAGGAAGCGTGCGGGGTTCACCCTGCGGACCTGGGGCAACGGCGGGCTCTTCGGCGCGTATGGGCGGTTCTGGAGCCGCAAGCTCGGGCGCTTCGAGGTGTACGCCCGTCGCGGCAACGACTACGTCATGCTGCGGACGACGAGCCGGACGATCCCGAGCGGTTCGTGGCCGAGCTGAGCGGGCTTCTCGGAGGCCCCGCGCCACGGGCCGTGTAGACGACCGTGGGCGGGGACGCGAGAAGGCCCGGGGCCTGTTGGCCCCGGGCCTTCCCTCGCTTTCAGACGCGGTGTTGGTGGTTCGCTACCACCTGCTACAACCGGCGATTACCAGCTGGCACCGTTCGTCGTGGCGGCAGTTGCAAGTGCCGCGGTCGCATTACAGGCACTAGCCGGAATAGCCGCAGCACCGGGCGCGGGCGCGTAGAACGTCCCCGCCACCGTAAAGGTACCGTCGACCACGGCCGTATCCCGAATGTAATAGCAGTTGCCGGAAGCAGCCAGCGCCGCCAAACCGACAGTCTGGTTGCCGGCCGCTACGCCCACGCTCACGTTCTTCATGCCGGACGAGCTCGTGCCAGCAACCGCGTACGTAAGCGACGGCTCGACCGCGAGCAAGCTCGCCGTCGTGACGCCGGAGTAGTCGCTGGTGTCGGTGTAGAGGGTCTTCGAGGCAGTCAGCGAGTTCCTGAGGCTCGACTGCGCACCCCGGTTCTGGGCCTTCTGACGGGCGCCGAGGAAGGTGGGAATGGCGATGGCGATGAGGATGGCAATGATCAGCACCACCACCATGAGCTCGATGAGCGTGAAGCCCTCTTCACTCTCCCGCTTCTCACGGACGGATTGCATGATTCGATGCACTGGTGTGCACCCCCTTCGGTTGGGTGTTCTCGAACACGAGCCGTGACCCCGCCGTTCGGTCCCGTCTCCCCGCACACCCGGCAGGGGCGTCGGGTCCTCCAGGCAGCCCGGCTCGCCTCCCCGGCTGGCGCCGGGGTGGGCCCCGTGGCGTTGCGTCCCCGTCTTTCGGCGGGTTTGCCCTTGTCAGGAGGCACGACTCGCTGATCCGTCCATCGACATCGGCGAAGCCGGCTTGAGCGGAGAGTGGTAATTCATCCCCGACTCATCCCTCTGAACCCACGGAGCGCGCGACCTCAGGGCTGGTCGGCGGGGCGATTCAGCCTTTGTGCCCGGTTCTGTCGATACCCTCGAGGATGGGGTGCAGCCGGACGTCGCTCGCGCAACCCGTGCTGTTCCTGTTCGTGCTGGGTACCGGCCTCTCGCCGCTCGTCCAGCGAGCGCACCGCAGCTCGTTCGACTTCCGCACGTTCATGTTCCCCGGCGTGCTCGCCATGACCGTCTTGTTCGCCTCGATCTTCTCGGCGGTGTCGATCGTGTGGGACCGCGAGTTCGGCTTCCCGCGCGAGATCCTCGATGATCGGCTGGGCCCCGCGTCGGGATAGCCTCCGCTCATGGCCGATCAGGCCCGCTTCGCCGAGCTCGCCATGCCGTACATGTCGGCGCTCTACTCGGCCGCGCTCCGGATGACGCGCAACCCCGCCGACGCCGAGGACCTCGTCCAGGAGACGTACCTCCGCGCCTACCGCGGCTTCGGTGGCTTCCGCGACGGCACCAACTTGAAGGCCTGGCTCTACAAGATCCTCACCAACACCTTCATCAACACCTACCGGGCGAAGAAGCGTCGGCCCGAGCAGGTCGACCTCGACGACGTCGAGGAGTTCTACCTCTACCGGCGCCTGGGTGGCCTGGAGGCGGTCGAGGCCAACCGGAGCCCCGAGGCCGAGGTGCTCGACGAGATCCCCGACGCGGTGGTGAAGGACGCGCTCGAGGCGCTCCCCGAGCAGTTCCGGATGGCGGTGCTCCTCGCCGATGTGGAGGGCTTCTCCTACAAGGAGATCGCCGAGATCATGGACGTCCCGATCGGCACGGTGATGAGCCGGCTGCACCGTGGAAGAAAGCAGCTCCAGAAGCGGTTGTGGAACTTGGCCGTGGAACGAGGCCTGGTACCGCGTGCGCCCAGCGCAGCGGGGGGATGAAGGACACGATGGACTGCGACCAGGCGATCCTTCGCATCTACGAGTACCTCGACGGCGAGCTCACCGTCTTCAAGCGCCAGGCCATCGCCCGGCATCTCGACGAGTGTCCTCCCTGCGCGCAGGGCTTCACCTTCGAGGTCGAGCTGCGGCAGGTGATCGCGCTGAAGTGCCGTGACGACGTTCCGCCCGAGCTGAAGCGTCGCATCGCCGAGGCCCTCAGCCTTCCGGAGCTACCCGGCGACCCCGCTTGATCGTCGTTCCCCGGAGCATCGTTCCCGGGCCCCCGGTTCCCCCGACCATGGTTCTTGGGACCCCGTGGCCGCGCTCTACCATGGCGGCCACGATCGTCGCCTCCCGGAGGAACGGGTGAAGACCCTCCGCACGCTCACCTTGTCGCTTGTCGCTGTCCTTGTCCCCGTCATCGTCACTGTCATCGGCACCGTCGTCGTCACACTTGTCGGCGCGGTCGCCGCCTCCGCCCTCATCGCCGGGCCCGTCGCGGCCGCCACTCCTACGCCGGCGCTCGCCGCGGCCAAGCCATGGCACTACTGGGTGTCCTTCCTGCTCCTCGCCAGCTTTGCGCTCGTTGTCGTAGCGCTCCTGGTCGGGTACTACGTGAAGGTCATCCGCGCGTCGCGGGGGCGCTAGCCGATGGCTGTCGGCGCCCCGCCCCGTGGCCCCGTTTCCGAGGCTCCGGTCACGCCATCGCCGGTCGACTGGGCGCTGGCGGAGCGGATTGCCCGCCGGGTCGCGGGGCGCGAGCCGCTGGCCACCTCGTATCTGGGCGACTCCCTGCGCCGCGACTTTGCCGAGGTCACTGCCGAGGCGGAGACACTCGTCACCGCGCTCACAGGCCTCCGCCCGCCCCGGCCCGCGACCGCCGAGGTGCTCGACCGCGCCGGCTGGGCGTCGGCCAACGTCGCGTCGATGCAGCGCATGCTGGCACCGCTCACGGCGAAGATGGGGGAGCGGATGGCGCGCAGCCCGATCGCGCCGGTGGGCCGGCGGATCGCCGGAACGGAGATGGGCCTCCTGCTCGGGTTCCTCGCCCAACGCGTGCTCGGTCAGTACGACCTGCTCGTACCGGAAGACCCCGACTTCGGCTTCACCGACGACGCGGTCTACTACGTGGGCCCCAACGTGCTCGGGCTCGAGAAGCGCTTCGCGTTCCGCCCGCGCGACTTCCGGCTCTGGATCGCGCTCCACGAGCTCACCCACCGGGCGCAGTTCACCGGGGTGCCGTGGATGCGGGGCTACTTCCTGTCGCTGGTCGAGCAGTCGCTCTCGCTGGTCGACCCCGACCCGCGCACGCTGGTGCAGGCCCTCGGCCGCGCCGCGGCCGAGATCCGCGCCGGTCGCAACCCGCTCGACGACGGTGGGCTGGTGGGCCTGCTCGCCACGCCCGAGCAGCGCGGCCTGCTCGCGCAGGTGCAGGCCCTGATGTCGCTGCTCGAGGGGCACGGCAACCTGGTGATGAACCATCTCGGCCACGAGCACGTCGCCGGGCAGGAGCGCATGGCCCGGGTGCTGCGTGCCCGCCGACAGCAGCGCGGCATAGCCGGGCTCGTGCAGAAGCTGCTCGGGCTGGAGCTGAAGATGCGGCAGTACGAGGTGGGCGAGGCCTTCTGCGAGGAGGTCGAGCGCGAGGCCGGGCTCGGGGCGCTCGACGCCGTGTGGCGGGGGCCCGAGCACCTCCCGACCCTCGACGAGCTGGAGCGGCCGACCGTTTGGCTGGCGCGCGTGTCGGGCCCACCCGGTGCCGCGGCCACGAACGGTCGGTAACCTGAGCCGATGCCCGTGGTACTCGTCGTCGACGACGAGCCCGACATCCGTGCGCTGATCAAGATCAACCTCGAGGGCGCCGGCTACCGCGTGGTGACCGCGGCCAGCGGCAAGGAGGCGTTGGCCGTCGTGCGCGACGACCCGCCCGACGCCATGTTCCTCGACGTGATGATGCCCGGGGTCGACGGGTGGGCCGTGCTCGAGGAGCTGAAGACCGCGAGCCAGCGCGACCTCTCGGGGATCCCCGTCTTCCTCGTCACCGCGGTGCACGACGCCGAGCACCGGTTCCGGGGCGGCATCGAGGGCGCGCTGCGCTACATCACGAAGCCCTTCGACCCGCTCGAGCTGGTGCGCGCGCTCGAGCAGGTGCTCGACCCCGAGGCACCCTCGGAGCCCGAGCTCCGCCGCCGGGTGCAGGCCGCGTCGCTCGAGGCGCTCGCTCGCTTCGAGCGGGGTGAAGGCCTCGGTGAGCAGCCGGCGCCGCGCGTTCGTCTCACCCGGCTCGAGCACGCGCCGATCGCGTCGGCGCCCTCGCCCCGGTTGCGCCAGGCCCGCGAGCGGGTCGACGAGCTCACACCCAAGCAGCGCCAGCTCGTGGAGGAGCTGGCCACCGGCGCGTCCGTGACCACCGTCGCGCAGCAGCTCGGAATCAGCCGCAGCAACGTGTACGCGAGCCTCCGGCGCATCGGCCGCAAGCTCGGTCTCAAGGGGACCGACGAGCTGCTCGCGTTGCTCCGGCAGGGCGCGCTGCTTGACCGGCGGCCCGGGCCGCCGGGCTGACGTGCGCGCCCTCGGCCGGTCGCTGGCGCCGTGGCTCGCGCGACTCGAGGGCCTCGCAGGCATCGAGCCGCCGGTGCTGGTGGGCTGCTCGGGGGGTGCCGACTCGCTCGCACTGCTCGCGCTCGCGGCGGCGGCCGGCCTGGGCCCGATCGCGGTCCACGTCGACCATGGCCTCCGACCCGAGACGACGTGGGAGGCGGCCGCCGTCGCGCGGGCGGCCGCCGGGTGGGGCACCGAGTTCCGGTCGGTGCGAGTCGAGGTCGGGTGGGGCGCCAACCTCGAGGCCCGCGCGCGAAAGGTGCGCTACGCCGCGCTCGAGCACGGCCGCGTGGAAGCGGGAGCGACGGCGGTGCTCGTCGGGCACACGGCCGACGACCAGGCCGAGACCGTGCTGCTGAACCTCGCGCGCGGGAGCGCGTCGGCCGGCCTCGGCGCGATGGCCGTGCGGCGTGGGGCCGTCGTGCGGCCCCTGCTCGGCCTCCGCCGCGCCGACACGACGGAGATCTGTCACCGGCTCGCGGTCGCGCCGGTCGTCGACCCGATGAACGCCGACCCTGCGTACCGACGCGTGTGGCTGCGTCGCGAGGTCATCCCCGCGCTCGAGCGGTCGGCCGGGCGCGACCTCGTCCCCCTCCTCGCGCGGCAGGCCGGCATCCTGCGCGCCGAGTCCGACCTGCTCGACGAGCTCGCCCGTGAGGCGCTCGCGGCCGCGGGCGGTACCGAGCCCCGCGCTGCCGAGCTGATCGCGCTGCCGCACGCCCTGGCTCGACGCGTCGTGCGGTGCTGGCTCGGCGCGCCGCCTCCGTCGCTCGACGAGGTCGAGCGCGTGCTCGCGATCGCCCGCGGCCTGCACCGGGCCACCGAGCTCGCGGGTGGTCGCCGGGTCTGGCGCCGTGCCGGCGTCCTGCATGTGGAAGCCGCGGCGTCACGTGCCGACGGCACGCTCACGCTGCCGTTCCCGGGCCGCGCCGAGGGCCTCGGGTTGCAGCTCGAGGCGTGGGTGGAGCGCGACGCGCCGACGCGTTGGCCCGACGGCCGCTGGGCGTGCGTGCTCGACGCGCACGCGGCAGGTCGATCCGGGCGCCTCGAGCGCGTCGGCAGCACGCTCGTGTTGCGCGACGGGCGTGGCGAGCGGTTGTGGACGGTGGGCTACCGTGTCGAGGCGCCGGCGCGGGTGCACCATCGGACGCGGCGGTTCCTCTGGGTCGCGGCCCGGATGTCGGAGGGCGAGCCGTCGAAGGGCGAGTCGTCGGAGACCACGGGAGGAGCGGGGGGCGCGTGAACGACTCCTTCATCGGTCGCCTCGTCGTGGGTACCGACGAGCTCCAGGAGCGGGTGGCGGCGCTCGGCAAGGAGATCACCGCCGACTACTCGAACCGGCCTCCGCTGCTGGTGGGCGTCCTCAAGGGCGCGTTCATGTTCATGAGCGATCTGGCTCGCGCCATCGACCTCCCCGTCGAGTTCGACTTCATGGCCGTCTCGTCGTACGGCTCGGCGACGCGCACGAGCGGCGTGGTGCGCATCCTGAAGGACCTGGACCTCGACCTCACCGACCGTCACGTGGTGATCGTGGAGGACATCGTCGACTCCGGCCTCACACTTGCCTATCTCCGGAAGAACCTCGCCGCCCGGCACCCGGCCTCGCTGGAGGTGTGCGCGCTCCTGGTCAAGGAGGGGCTCCAGAAGGGCGACCCCGAGATCTCCTACGTCGGGTTCCGCATCCCGCCCACGTTCGTGGTCGGCTACGGGCTCGACGTGGGCGAGCGCTATCGCAACCTGCCCTTCGTTGCGGAGTACACCGGAGAGATTCCCAACTAGACCGCCGAGCGCGTCCCGCACCGGCTCCGTTTTCGGGGCTCCGATCATGCCGGGTAGCCTGTGAGGCCTTCGCGGCACGTCGTGTGCGAGAGAGCCGGGTGAGGCAGTGAGCACGGTGAGGCAATGAACACGGTGAGGCAGTGAGCACGGTGGGGCAGTGAACACGGGGCGTCGCAACCTCTTCGTCGCCCTGATCGTCGGCGCGGCGGGCATCCTCCTGCTCACCCAGGTGCTCCACCGCGGCCCCGACCGCAAGTCCCTCGACCTCACCACCTTCGAGCGGCGGCTCGCTCAGCACCGCGTGCGCGACGCGACCCTCTACGACCGCGACCACGCGGTGAAGGGCCGGCTCACCGACGGCACGGCCTACATGGTGCGGTACCCGGAGCAGTATGCCGACGAGATCACCTCCGAGATCACGGCGGCCAAGGTTCCGAGGTTCGAGGTGAACAGCCAGAAGGACAACCCCTGGCTCTCCTTCCTCGCCGGCATCGTCCCGTTCCTGCTGATCTTCGGGATCATCGTCTTCTTCATGAGCCAGGTGCAGGGGGGAGGCAACCGGATCATGAAGTTCGGCAAGTCGCGCGCCAAGGTGGTGTCGAAGGACCAGCCCCGGCTTACCTTCGCCGACGTCGCCGGTCTCGACGAGGCGGTCGAGGAGCTCCAGGAGATCAAGGAGTTCCTCGCGTCACCGGCGAAGTTCCAGGAGATGGGGGCCAGGATCCCGAAGGGCGTCCTGCTCTACGGTCCGCCCGGCACGGGCAAGACGTTGCTGGCCAAGGCGGTCGCCGGTGAGGCCGGCGTGCCCTTCTACTCGATCAGCGGCTCCGACTTCGTGGAGATGTTCGTGGGCGTCGGTGCGTCGCGGGTGCGCGACCTCTTCGAGCAGGCCAAGGGCTCGGCCCCCGCCATCGTGTTCGTCGACGAGATCGACGCGGTCGGGCGCCATCGGGGTGCCGGCCTCGGTGGCGGCCACGACGAACGCGAGCAGACGCTCAACCAGCTGCTCGTCGAGATGGACGGCTTCGACATGCGGAAGGGCGTGATCCTGCTCGCGTCCACGAACCGGCCCGACATCCTCGACCCCGCGTTGCTCCGACCCGGCCGTTTCGACCGCCAGATCGTGGTCGACCGCCCCGACCTCAAGGGCCGCAAGGCGATCCTGCGCGTACACGCTCGCGGCAAGCCGCTGGCCGAGGGCGTCGACCTCGACGTGATCGCACGGCGCACGCCCGGCTTCACCGGAGCCGATCTCGCCAACCTCATGAACGAGGCCGCGCTGCTCTCGGCCCGCCACGGTCTCACGCAGATCGGGATCGTGCAGCTCGAGGAGTCCATCGACCGCGTCATGGCAGGGCCCGAGCGCAAGAGCCGGCTCATCTCCGATCGTGAGAAGCGCGTGATCGCCTATCACGAGGGTGGCCACGCGCTCGTGAGCCACGCGTTGCCGAACACCGACCCGGTCCACAAGGTGTCGATTATCCCGAGGGGCCGGGCGCTCGGCTACACGCTCACCTTGCCGCTCGAGGACAAGTTCCTGGTGACCCGCAGCGAGCTCACCGACGAGCTGGCCATGCTGCTCGGGGGTCGCACGGCGGAGGAGATGATGTTCTCCGACCCCACCACCGGCGCGCAGAACGACATCGAGCGCGCTACCACCGTCGCTCGCCAGATGGTCACGGAGTTCGGCATGAGCGAGACGCTCGGGCCGATGCGCTTCGGCCACGCCCAGGGCGAGGTGTTCCTCGGGCGCGACTTCGCGAGCACGCCCGACTACTCCGACGAGGTGGCGTCGCACATCGACGCGGAGGTGCGCCGGCTCATCGACCAGGCGCACGACGTCGCCCGCGAGATCCTCGAGGCCAACCAAGGTGTCCTCGACTCGCTGGCCGCCGCGCTCGTCGCGCACGAGACCCTCGACGCCGATCGCGTGCAGGAGATCCTCGCCCCGGTGGCCGTATGGACCGGTGCGGCGGGAGTCGGCCGGGGGTCAGCCGCGGCGGCCACCGAAGCCCCATCTCTTCCGGCGCGGAGGCCGACCTCGTGAGTGACCCCAAGCCGCTGCGCGCCGTTCACAAGGGAGTGGGCCCCGAGGGAGTGGGCCCCGAGGGAATGGGCATCGACAAGCCCCGCGTCGAGCGGGCGGTTCGCGAGATCCTCGCCGCCATCGGCGAGGACCCCGACCGCGAGGGCCTGCGGGGTACCCCGGCCCGCATCGCCGAGATGTACGAGGAGATCTTCTCCGGGCTCCACGACGACCCGGCCCGGCACCTCACGGTCAGCTTCGAGGCGGAGCACGACGAGATGGTCATGGTGCGCGACATCCCGCTGGCGAGCCTGTGCGAGCACCACCTGGTGCCGTTCTACGGGCGTGCGCACTTGGCCTACATCCCGGGCGACGACGGTCGGATCACAGGGCTGTCGAAGCTGGCTCGCCTGGTGGACGGCTTCGCCCACCGACCCCAGGTCCAGGAACGGCTCACCACCCAGATCGCCGACGCGCTGGTGAAGGCGCTCAAGCCGAACGGCGTGTTCGTCGTGATCGAGGCCGAGCACCTGTGCATGTCGATGCGGGGCGTGAAGAAGGCAGGCTCGCTCACGGTCACCTCCGCGGTGCGGGGCCTGTTCAAGGACAACCCCGCCACCCGGGCCGAGGCGATGAGCTTCATCGGCCAGGCCGGCACCCGGCCCTAGCCGCGCGGCTGCACGTCCCGATGAGCGTGCGCCGGCCCGGGCTCTCGCAGTCCACGGCCTGACCGGCCCGGGCGCCCCCGGGCCCCCGGAACGCCCGGGTCCGGCCGACGGTACGCTTCGGCTGTGTTCAGCTGGGAGGCGCGACTCGAGGGGCGTCGGCGCGCGGTCATGGGCGTCCTGAACGTCACTCCCGACTCCTTCTCCGACGGTGGGCGGTGGTTCGACCACGGAGCGGCGGTAGCGCACGGTGTCGAGCTGGCCGCCGAGGGCGCCGACGTCGTCGACGTGGGGGGCGAGTCCACCCGGCCCGGCGCCGAGCCGGTCGACGCCGAGGAGGAGCGCCGGCGGGTGGTGCCGGTGGTGCAGCGGCTCGCCGAGGCCGGGTTGACGGTGAGCGTTGACACCATGAAGGCGTCCGTAGCCGCGGCGGCGCTCGACGCAGGCGCGGTGATCGTCAACGACGTCTCGGCCGGCCGGCACGACCCGGCGATGCTCGGCGTCGTGGCCGGCGCCGGCGCCGGCTACGTGGCCATGCACATGCAGGGCGAGCCGCGCACGATGCAGGCGGCACCGCGCTATCACGACGTGGTCACCGACGTCGGCGACTTCCTGGTGGCCCGGCTCGATGCGGCTCGCGTGGCCGGCATCGCCGACGAGTCGCTCATGGCCGACCCCGGGATCGGCTTCGGCAAGACGGTGCGCCACAACCTCGATCTGCTCACGGGCCTGCCCTCCTTGGTCGCGCGCGTGGGCGTCCCCGTGCTGATCGGGTCGTCACGCAAGTCGTTCGTCGGCGCCGTGCTCGACGTATCGGCGGATGAGCGTGAGGAGGGGACCCTCGCCACGATCGCATGGTCGCTCGATCACGGCGCGGCCATGGTCCGGGTGCACGACGCTCGCAGCGCGGTGCGGGTCGCGCAGCTCCTCCACGCTCTCGCACGGGCCACGCCCGAGGGGGTCGCCGCGTGAAGGGGCGGTGGGCACAGGGCCTGGAGCCGCGGTACTTCTGCTGGGTCGTGAAGGACCGCCTGGCCGGCTCCGAGCGCCCGGGTGGCTTCGCGCGCAACCACCGGAAGGTGCGCCGCCAGGAAGAGCTCATCTGGCTCGCCGGGCACGGCTTCACGCACGTGCTGTCGCTGCTCGACTCGCCCCACAACCTCCACGCCTACGACGAGGCCGGGCTCGCCTACGAGCACGTGCCGTTCGGGCGCCACGACGAGCTGGCCGCGCGGCTCGCAGAGATCTACGGCACGATCGCGCGCTGGCTCGACGATCCGTCCGAGCGGGTGTTGGTGCACCACGAGGAGTTCGGTGATCGCCTCGTGGGTGTGCTCGCGGGCTACCTCATCTACTCGGGTCTCGTCGGCGAGGGCCCGCACGCCGTCCTCGTGCTCGAGAAGCAGACCGGCCGCCAGCTCGGCTCCGTGGGTCGCGAGATCGTGGCCGTCACGATCGACGAAGGGCTCCGGCGCACGCGCGAGCCCCGCGCGTGAGCGCGGGAGACCGCATCGTGATCGCGGGCCTCCGTGCGCTCGGCGTGCACGGCGCGCTACCCGAGGAGCAGGCGCGGCCCCAGCCGTTCGAGGTCGACGTCGAGCTGACCGTCGACCTGGCTCCTGCCGGAGAGAGCGACGCGCTCGACGACACCGTCGACTACTCCGCGGTCGCCGAGGCGATCAGCCGCGTGGTCGCGTCCGAGCGCTACCAGCTCCTCGAGCGTCTCGCGTCGCGCATCGGCGAGGTGTGCTGCGCCGATCCGCGCGTCACCGCGGTCACGGTGACCGTTCGCAAGCTCAACGCGCCGGTGCGGGCGATGATCGACCACGTCGCCGTGCGGATCGAGCGCTGAGCGACGAGCACGATGCGAGCATCGCGCCGGGCCTATCTCGGGCTCGGCTCCAACCTCGGCGACCGGGCCGCCCACCTCCAGGCCGCTGTGGACGGGCTGGCGGCCGCGGCCGGCGTGAAGGTCGTGGCCGTCTCACCGGTCTACGAGAGCGAGCCGGTCGGCGGGCCTCCCCAGCCCGACTACCTGAACGCGGTCGTGGCCGTCGACACGGAGCTCGATGCCCGTGGGCTGCTCCGGATCGCCCGGGCCCTCGAGGTGGCCGCGAGCCGGGTACGGGGCGAGCGGTGGGGCCCGCGCACCCTCGACGTGGACGTCCTGCTCGTGGGTGGGGAGCGCATCGACGAGCCCGACCTCGTCGTGCCGCACGCCCGGCTGCGTGAGCGGGCCTTCGTGCTGGTGCCCCTGGCCGATCTGGCGGCCGCGGGGGCGGGGCCCGAGCTGACGGGGCCCGAGCTGACGGGGCCCGAGCTGACGGGGCTCAGGCGGACCGAGGTAACATTGAGGGTTCCCGAGAGCCCGTAGTCCGGCACCCGATCCGGGGCTGGAACGAGAGGTTCCCGCCGTTGAAGCGCAGCGACGTGCCCACGAGACTGGCACCGAGGCTGGCACCGAGGCTGGCCCTGGTCGGGCCGGGTCGGGCCGGCACCACACTCGCGCTGGCATTCGTCGCGCGCGGCCATGAGGCGACCGCGGTCGCGGGCCGAGCTCCTGACGCGCGTGCCACGGTCGAGGTCGCGGCCCGTCTCGGCGCGCGGCCGGCCGCGCTCGAGGATGCCGGGCGCGACGCCGACCTCGTGATCGTGGCCCCGCCCGACGCGGCGGTGGCCCACGCCGCGTGCGCGATGGTGCCGTCGCTTCGTCCCGGCGCGCTCGTCGTGCACCTGGCCGGGTCTCTCGGGCTCGACGCCTTCGCCGCCGCCGCCCGGCTCCGGCCCGACGTGCGCTTCGGCGCGCTTCACCCGCTCGTCTCGATCCCCTCGCCCGATATCGGGCTCGCGCGCCTACCCGGCGCGTGGTGCGCCATCGCCGGCGATCCCGACGTGATCGAGCTCGCGCGCGAGCTCACGATGCAGCCCTTCTCGGTCGTCGACGCGGATCGAGCCCGCTACCACGCAGCCGCGGCCGTCGCCGCCAACCACCTGGTCGCGCTCCTCGGGCAGGTCGAGCGTCTCGCGGTGGCGGCCGGCGTGCCGTTCGAGGCGTTTCTTCCCCTCGTGCGCTCGGCGGTCGACAACACCGCCTCGCTCGGCCCCGCGGCCGCGCTGACGGGCCCGGTCGCCCGCGGCGACGCCGCGACCGTCGAGGCGCACCTCCACGCCCTCCCACCGGGCGAGGACGCCACGTACCGGGCCCTGGCCACCGAGGCCCTGCGCCTCGCCGCGCACGGTGAGCCCGCCGTCCGGGCCCTGCTCGAGCCCGCGGAGCGGGTCCGGTGATCACCGTCGAGCGGATCACCGAGATGCGCGAGGCCTGCGAGCGCGTCCGCCACTGTGGCGGCACCGTCGGGCTCGTTCCCACGATGGGCTTCTTCCACGAGGGCCACCGCTCACTCATGCGCGCGGCACGCGCCGCGCACGACCTCGTCGTCGTCACGGTGTTCGTCAACCCGCTCCAGTTCGGGCCGGCCGAGGACCTCGACGGCTACCCGCGTGACCTGACCGGCGACGCTGCCGTGGCGAAGGCCGAGGGCGTCGACGTGCTCTTCGCTCCGAGCGTCGCCGAGATGTATCCCGAGCCGATCCGCACGACGGTGCACGTCGACGGATTGACGAGCGGCCTCTGCGGCGCGGCACGCTCCACACATTTCGACGGCGTCACCACTGTCGTCGCGAAGCTGTTCTCGATCGTCGGCCCGTGCACGGCCTACTTCGGCCGCAAGGACGCGCAGCAGCTCGCGGTGGTGCGACGCATGGCCGTCGACCTCGACCTCCCGGTCCGTGTGGTGGGCTGTCCGCTCGTGCGGGAGGCCGACGGCCTCGCGATGTCGAGCCGCAACGCGTACCTGTCGGTCGGGCAGCGTGCGGCCGCCACCGTGCTCTGGCGCGCGCTGCGGGCCGCCGCCGGCCGCGTCGAGGCCGGGGAGCGTTCGGCCGCCGCGGTCGCCGACACCATCCGGGCGACGGTCACGGCCGAGCCGCTCATGGCCCTCGAGTACGTCGAGGTGCGCGAGGCCGGGAGCCTCGAGCGGCTCGAGCAGCTGGAGGGCGAGGTGTTGGTGGCGGTGGCCGCCCGGGTGGGCCCGGCGCGCCTGATCGACAACATGACCGTATTGATCAGAGATGGTGGGGTAGCGATCGACCTCGGGGTCGGTGCCCCCGCTGCGAGCCAGGAAAGCGAGGCGCCGTGCGTCGCCTGATGATGAAGTCCAAGATCCACCGGGCCACCGTGACCGGCGCGGACCTTGACTACGTGGGCTCCATCACGCTCGATCCCGAGCTCATGCGCCGGGCCGACATCCTCGAGTACGAGCAGGTGCACGTGCTCGACGTCGACAACGGCGCCCGTTTCGAGACGTACGCGATCTCGGGTAGATCCGGTGACGTGGTCGTGAACGGCGCCGCGGCCAGGCTCGTCCACACGGGCGACCGGGTCATCGTGATCACCTACGCCGACTACGACGAGGTCGAGCTGGAGGAGTTCGTGCCCCGGATCGTGCACGTCGACTCGCGCAACCGCCCCACCGACGAGTCCTTCCACCTCCTCGACCGCGAGCTGCACGATCTGACACCGTAGGCTTTCGTCATGTTCGACGTGCTCGTGCTCGGGAGCGGCGTCGCCGGGCTGTCGGCCGCGATCCGGGCCGCCGGCCGCGGGCACTCCGTCCTCGTGCTCACGAAGGGCGAGCTCGAGCACTCGGCCACCCGTTACGCGCAAGGCGGGATCGCGGCCGCGCTCGCGGCCCCCGACTCGCCCGAGCTCCACCTGTCCGACACGCTCGCCGCCGGCGCCGGGCTCTGCGACGCCGACGCGGTGCGGGTGCTCGTGACCGAGGGCCCCGGTCGGGTTCGCGAGCTGATGGCCATGGGCGCGGTGTTCGACCGCACCGGAAGCGGCGAGGCGGCTGCGTTCGAGCTGGCTCGCGAGGGTGGCCACTCGGTTGCTCGGGTGGTCCACGCGGGGGGTGACGCGACCGGAGCGGAGATCGAGCGCGCGTTGGTGGCCGCCGTCCACGCCACCGCGGCCGAGATCCGCGACGGCTGGTTCGCGCTCGATCTCCTCATCGACGACGGCCGCTGCCTGGGCGTGTCGGCCCTCGACCCACGTGGTCACCGGCTCGACGTGCTCGCGCGGCACACCGTGCTCGCAACCGGTGGCTCCGGCCAGTGCTTCGCCGTCACCACCAACCCCGCGCTCTCCACTGGCGACGGCATCGCGATGGCCCTGCGCGCCGGTGTGGCCGTGGCCGACGTCGAGTTCATGCAGTTCCATCCCACCGCGCTGCATCACCCCGCCATGCCGCGTCCCCTCCTCTCGGAGGCGTTGCGGGGCGAGGGCGCGATGCTTCGCGACGAGCAGGGCGTCGCGTTCATGGACGACGAGCACCCGCTTGGCGACCTCGCGCCGCGCGACGTCGTCTCCCGGGCGATCGCCCGGCGACTACGCGATCGCGGTCTCGACCACCTGTGGCTCGACGCGACCCGCATCGTGGACTTCGCCGTGCGCTTCCCCACTATCTGGCGGGCCTGCCGGGAGGTCGGCCTCGACCCGAGCCGTGAGTGGCTGCCGGTGGCGCCCGCGGCCCACTACCTGTGCGGCGGCGTGGCCACCGACCTCGACGGCGCGACCGCGCTCCCGGGGCTGTGGGCCTGCGGAGAGGTCGCGTGCTCCGGCGTGCACGGTGCCAACCGGCTCGCGTCCAACTCCTTGCTCGACGGGCTCGTGTTCGGCACGCGCGCGATCGACGCGATCGCGCGCGGCAAGGAGATGGCCGATCCGACGGGCGTGCTGCGCGGCGACTCGAGCACCGCCGGCACCACGGCACGCGCCGACGGCGCCAGCGGCGCGAGGATCGAGCGGAGCGCGTTGCAGCAGGTGATGACCGACGGCGCGGGCGTGCTGCGCGACGCGGCCAGCCTCCGGGGCGTGCTGGCGGCGCTGCCCGTCGATCCCGCGGCGACGAGACCGGCCGAGCACGAGGTCCGAAACCTCGCCGCCGTGGGACGAGCGCTCGCGACTGCTGCCGTCGCCCGCGAGGAGTCGCGCGGCACGCACACCCGAACCGACTTCGCCGAGACATCGGCCGCGTTCCTCGGGCGCTTCGTGCACCACTGCGACTCCGATGTGGAACGACCCACGTTCGTCCCCCTCGCCCCTGCCGCGGAGCCCGCTCGATGAGCGACCTCGACCCCCCGGCCGGCACCGTCCGCGAGGTGGTGGTCCGCGCGCTGGCGGAGGACCTGGGAGTGCTGGGCGACGTCACGTCGCTCGCGGTGATCCCCGCCGACGCGATCGGCGAGGGGAGCTTCGTCGCGCGAGCCGAAGGCGTGCTCGCCGGCACCGCGGCGGCCACGGAGGTGTTCCGCCAGCTCGACGGCGCGGTCGGCGTGGTCTGGAGCGCGCACGACGGCGACGACCTGCACCCGGGCGACGTGCTCGGACGCATCCGCGGCCCATTGCGCCCGATCCTCGCCGGCGAACGCGCCGCTCTCAACCTGCTCCAGCACTGCTCGGGCGTTGCCACGCTCACGCGCCGGTTCGTCCTCGCCGCGGGGGGCCGCACCCGCATCCTCGACACTCGCAAGACCACGCCCGGCCTGCGCGCGCTCGAACGCGCGGCCGTGCGCGCCGGGGGGGGATCGAACCACCGCGACTCGCTCTCCGACGCCGTGCTCGTGAAGGACAACCACCTCGCCCACCTCGACCTCGCCTTCGCCGTCGAGCAGACGCGGACGCGCTGGCCGGGCCGGATGGTGGAGGTCGAGTGCGACACGCTCGAGCAGGTCGCCCAGGCGAAGGCCGCCGAGCCCGACCGGGTGATGCTGGACAACATGACGCCCGCGCAGGTCGCGGAGGCGGTTGCGGTGCTCGGCGGCTCGATCCCGGTCGAGGTGTCGGGCAGCGTGACCCTCGCGACCGTGGCGGCGTACGCCGCGGCGGGTGCCGACTTCATCTCCGTGGGTGCCCTCACGCATTCGGCGCCCGCCCTCGATCTCGCCCTCGAGCTGGGGCCGGCCGCGCCGGGCACCCGCGGCTGAGGAGCTCGCCGTGCTGCTTGCCATCGACGTCGGGAACACCCAGACCGTGATCGGTCTCTTCTCCGAGAAGGAGCTGGCCGACCACTGGCGCATCGCCACGGTGGCCGAGCGCACCTCCGACGAGCTGGCGCTCATGATCCAACAGTTCCTCGGGTTCCACGGGTTCTCCTTCGACGCGCAGGTCACGGGTGTGGCGATCGCGTCGGGCGTGCCGCGAGTGACCGCGGCGCTACGCGAGATGACGGAGCGTTACTTCGGCTTCGCCCCGCTCGTGCTCGAGCCCGGCGTGCGCACGGGCATGCCGATCCTCTACGACAACCCGAAGGAGGTCGGCCCCGACCGCATCGCGAACGCCGTCGCCGCGTACGAGCTGTACGGCGGACCCACGATCGTCGTCGATTTCGGTACCGCGAACACCATCGAGGCAGTGAGCGAGCAGGGCGAGTACCTCGGCGGGGCCATCTTCCCGGGCATCGAGATCTCGATGGACGCGTTGTTCGCGCGGGCCGCGGCCTTGCGTCGGGTGGAGCTGGTGCCGCCCAAGAACGTGATCGGCAAGTCGACGGTGGAGTCGATCCAGTCGGGCTCGGTCTACGGGTTCAGCGGGCAGGTCGACGCGCTGGTGGAGCGGTTCGAGGCCGAGCTGGGCGAATGCACCGTGGTCACCACCGGCGGGCTGGCAGAGTTGATCATGCCCTTCAGCCGCACCCTCCAGCACCACGAGCCCTGGCTCACGCTGCACGGCCTGCGCATCATCTTCGAGCGCAACCGGTGAGCGACGAGCAAGAGCGTCGTCTCGCGAGCCTCGAGTCCCTACGCGCACGGGGGGTGGAGCCGTATCCCGTCCGTTTCGACCGCGACCACACGCTGGCCGAGGTGCGGGCCGAGCTCGACCACATCCCGGCCGGCGACGAGACCGACGCGCAGGTCCGCGTGGCCGGCCGCATCCTCCTCATCCGTCGCCAGGGCAAGCTCACCTTCGCGACCCTGCGCGACGGCACCGACACCTTGCAGCTGTTCGTGTCGCGAGCCGTGATCGGCGATCAGCTCCACGCCGAGTTCGACGACCTCGACCTCGGGGACTGGATCGGCGTCGAGGGAATCGTGATGAAGACCCGTAAGGGCGAGCTGTCGATCAAGGTCGCCGACTTCACGCTGCTCGCCAAGGCGCTGCGCCCGCTCCCCGAGAAGTGGCACGGCCTGGCCGACGTCGACACCCGGTACCGGCAGCGCTACGTCGACCTCATCGCCAACGACGACGCCCGGCGTGTGTTCGAGATCCGCTTCGCGGCCATCACCGCGATCCGTCGCTTCCTCGCGGCTCGGGGCTTCGTGGAGGTGGAGACGCCCGTGCTCCACGCCATCGCCGGTGGCGCGACGGCCCGTCCGTTCACCACCCACCACAACGCGCTCGACATGGGCCTCTACCTGCGCATCGCGCTCGAGCTGCACCTCAAGCGACTGATCGTGGGCGGGATGGAGAAGGTGTTCGAGATCGGGCGTGTCTTCCGCAACGAGGGTCTGTCGACGAAGAACAATCCCGAGTTCACGATGCTCGAGCTGTACGAGGCCTTCGCCGACTACACCGACATGATGACGCTCACCGAGGAGCTGGTGGCCGACGCGGCGCGGGCCGCGATCGGCAGCACCACCGTGGAGGTCGAGGGCACCACGATCGAGCTCGCGCCCCCGTGGGAGCGCCGCACCATGCGCGACCTGATCCGCGAGCACGTCGGGATCGACGCGCACCCGTCGATGCCGGTCGCCGAGCTCGAGCGGCTCTGCGACCGCCTCGGTGTGCCGCGGGAGAAAGGGTGGGGCCCGGGCAAGCTCGTGCTCGAGATCTACGAGAAGAAGGCCGAGACCGAGATCGTGGGGCCCACCTTCGTCCTCGACTACCCGCTCGAGGTGTCGCCGCTCGCGCGCGTCCACCGAGACGATCCCACGCTCGTCGAGCGGTTCGAGCCGGTGGTGCTCGGGCGCGAGCTGGGCAACGCGTTCAGCGAGCTCAACGACCCGATCGAGCAGCGCAAGCGCTTCGAGGCCCAGGCCGCGCTGGCGGCGAAGGGTGACGACGAGGCCCACGGCGTCGATGACGACTACGTGCGCGCGCTCGAGTACGGCCTTCCACCGTGCGGAGGGCTCGGCGTCGGCATCGACCGGCTCGTGATGCTGCTCGCCGGGGTGTCGTCGATCCGAGAGGTGATCCTCTTCCCGCACCTGCGACCGGAAGCGGGCGACTGACCGTGCGGGTCCTGGTCACCGGCATGGGCGGGGAGCTCGGCACCCGCGTCACCCAGCTCCTCGAGGAGCGGTCCGAAGTGCGCGAGATCGTGGGCGTCGACTTCGTGCCGCCCCGGCGCCGGCTCCGCCGCAGCGAGTTCCGCCGGATCGACCCGCGCGACCGCGAGCGGCTGGTTGCCTTCGTCACCGAGGTCGCGCCCACCGCCGTCGCTCACCTGGGCGTGTACGAGCCCCACTCGCGCATGAGCCCGCGTGAGGCCGTCGAGCGTACCGAGGCGTGCACGGTGGGTGCGTTGGGCGCGGCCGCGCGCACCGGTCAGCTCGAGCGGATCGCGCTGCGTAGCGGCGTCGAGGTGTACGGCCGCACCCGCGGCCTGCCCGCGGTGCCCGACGAAGGCGCGGACCTCGCGCCGGGCAGCGCCTTCGGGCGCAGCTGCCTCGAGGTGGAGGCGCTCGCGGCCGGGCTCGGCCGCCGGCACGGCGCCCGCGTCGCCGCGTTGCGCATGGCGCCGGTGGTGGGCGCGCACGTGCCGAGCCCGCTGGGCCGGCTCCTGCGTCTCCCGGTGGTGCCGGTCCCCGCCTTCGCCGACCCGGCCTTCTCCCTCCTCCACCTCGAGGACGCGTCCCTGTCCCTGGTCGAGGCGCTCTGTGTGGGCTACGACGGGCCGCTCAACGTGGTCGGCCCGGGCGCGGCCACGCCGTGGCAGGCGGTCCGCCTGGGCGGGCGCGTCCCGCTCCCCGTGGCGGGCCCCGCGTGGCGTGGCGCGTGCCGGCTGGCCGAGCTCGCGGGCGCGCCGGTGCCCGCACACGTGCTCGAGCTCATGCGGCGCGGCCGCACCGCAGACGGCAGTCGCATCTCCGACGAGCTTGGGCTCCATGACCTGCGCGCCACGCAAGAGGTGTGCGCGGAGCTGTACGAGTGGGGGACGGTCACAGCGTTGCGCGCGGTACAGGAGGTCGCGTGATGGCGGCGCTCGTCGCCTACGGCATCGACCCCGATCGCGCGCAACCGCCCGAAGGGCCGGTCGCCACCGTCCGGCGTCGCCTGGACGGCCGCTACCCGATCGATCCATTCGGCGCCGACCCGCAGCTCCAGGACCTGGCCGGTCCGTTGCTGGAGCTCGCGGTGCGCGTACGCGTCGCGCACGCCGAGCGACTTCCGCGGTCGGGCGCGGCGCTGCTCGTGTGCAACCGCGGCCTCGGTCTCGCCGAGCCGGCCGTGCTCACGGTCGCGGCGCGCCGGGAATGCGGCCGCCGGCTCCGGGTCGTCGGCGTGCCCGACCTCCCGCTGCTCGGCGACCTCTTGCACAAGCTGGGCGGAGTGGGCGCATACCCCGGCGACCTCGCTGCGCTGCTGCGAGCCGGGCATCTCGCTGCGGTACCCCTCGGGCCGACGTGGTTGCGGCGGGGTGTGGGTACACCGCCCCTGGGCCTGCTGGTCGCCGCGCTCGGCTACCCGGTGCTCCCGGTCGCGGTGGTGCCGGGCGGGCCCCTCGGGCTGCCGCTGCGGCCCTGGCGGGCGATCGTGGGCGAGCCGCTCGAGATCGCGGCCCCCGGCGGCGCGGTCCGGGCCGGCGACCCGCTGGGCGGGGCCGAGCTGGCCGAGGCGGCGCGCGACGGCGTCCGCCGCCTGCTTGCCGAGCCGGCCTGATCCTCGGGTCGCAGCGCACGCGGGGTCGGCACTGTCGCCCGGGGTCGGCACTGTCACCCGGGGTCGCCTGGGGCGCGCGGAGCGTCGGACTAACCTCGCAGTCACGAGCGCGAGCATCCGCTCGCGTGAGAAAGCGCGGCAGCGCCACGGGGGTGATCGTGGCCGAGGTGACGGCGGGCGACGGCGTCGTGATCCACTACGACGTCTGGGGTCGTCGCGACGGTCAGCCGGTGCTCATGATCCAGGGGCTCGGCACCGACTCCCGGGGCTGGGCGCTCCAACGCATGGCCTTCGGGCGCCGCTACCGCTGCTTCGCGATCGACAACCGGGGCGTCGGCCAGTCGGGCAAGCCGCCCGGCCCCTACTCGTTGGAACAGATGGCCCAGGACGCCCGCTCCGTCCTCGACGCCGAGGAGATCACGCGGGCCCACGTGGTCGGCGCCTCGATGGGCGGGGTGATCGCGCAGATCCTGGCTGTCACCGAGCCCGACCGGATCCGCTCGCTCGTGCTCGCGTGCACGGCGTGCCGGCACCACGAGTGGCGGCGCGAGCTGTTGGCCGAGTGGGCCGAGGCCGTGCAGGCGCGGGGGATGGCCGCCCTCGCCGACGACGGGCTCCAGTGGCTC
>Ga0209515_10002071_pt1 | contig 31713 bp, 34 predicted proteins | sample Subgroupgradi54m_FD_187454 | JGI IMG/M metagenome (GOLD analysis project Ga0209515, IMG submission 187454) | Subsurface groundwater microbial communities from S. Glens Falls, New York, USA - GMW60B uncontaminated upgradient, 5.4 m (SPAdes)... ... | reverse complement strand
CTCCGAACTTTCTTTCTTGTAAGCTGTCTGTACCAGCGTAATATGAGGGCCTCCCAAGATGAGTCTCGAAAAAGGCAGTTCTTTTTTGATGACCTTGGCGATTTTATTTGCGGCGGGCATTTGAGGCGTGGTAGAGGTGATCCCGAATATCCTTGCCTTAGTCATCTGGCAATGATCCTGAATGGCATCTTGATAATTCTCAATTCCGGAAAGATCGACCACCTCGAGAGGATAGCCCTTCTTTTCCAAGATAGCTGCCACCTTCAGAATACCAAGGGTCATAAATACCCTCTCATCCAACAGGAAAATAGAAGGTGGAACAATCAAGCAAATGGTGGGTAAGTGCTTTGTGCTGGTCATAGATAATGATTGCAACTGCTTTAGTTGCAACATGATACCATACGCTATAACGGCTATCAATGAAAATAAATGAAGGCCAAAATGAGAAAACCATTGAATTCGTCTCAGAAAATTTTAACAATAAGCTCATAACTAATTATAAGAAAAGGAGTTAAATTACCCTGAATATTGCCTTCCCCTTTCTTCTTCTTCCTATACTTATTGTATGCTGAAAATCTTTATTCCATTTCAACCCCAACTTGACAAACTAAGTTCTATTCACTAATCTTAGCGATGATGTCCGGTAAACCTACAGTCAGTTTCATCACTCCGATTTACAACGAAGCTCTTAATATTGGAAACTTCCTCAGGAATCTTTTCCAAGTCCTGAATGCTAACACCCGCTGGAATTGGGAAGTGATTCTCATCGAAGACGGCAGTGCCGACAACACACGTCGGGTTCTTCTCGACGAAATCAAAAAGTATCCTTCAGTCGAACTCATTATTCACGAAAAAAATCAGGGATACACACGGTCCTTAAAGGACGGGATAGCCAAGGCCCGGGGAAAATTTTTGGTGTACGTGGGAGCGGATGAAGAATTTGATTCTTCAGAGCTCCCCAACTTTATCGATCCCCTTTTGGCTGGAGACGCGGACATCGTTTTGGGCGTAAGGTGGCAAAGAAATTCTTATCAGCTTTTTCGTTTCTTTCTTTCCGTGATTTATATTTTTTTTCTCAATTACCTTTTCAAACTTCGAGTCAATGATTACAATTGGTCGCAGGCCTGGTCGAAAGAACTTCTTGATCGAATCGAACTCCGCTCCCGATCTTTATTTGTCCTGCCCGAGATCATTATCAAAGCCCATGACCTGAAATACCGAATCAAAGAAGTTCCTTCCAATCACCGCGGAAGACGGGCAGGAAAATCCTCCGTCAATATGCGCATCATGGGGCACGCAATTCTTGATGCCCTCCTGTTCTGGTCTTACCGCAAATCGAAAGATTACACGGCCTCGATCAAATCGGTTTCCGAACCTGCTTCCCTGCCCGCCAACTTCTCTGCGTTGCCCTGACCCAACCTTAGGATTTGGGCGGGCCTCTCCCGGTAACTTCTCCCGCCATAAGCCATCCCGTTTTCACAATACAGTGCAACTCAGTGCTCTCGGTTGTTACCGAAACTGTGAAGTGATACACGCGTCCGGTAAACGGTAAAAAAAGCGGCGATTAGAAAAGAGAGAAAATGTTGAATGTCGCGAGGCGGCCGCGGCTCAACAAACCGGAAAAAAGGACTTGCGTGAGTGCATACTCGGATATATACTTTCAATGCATAGTCATCCCGGGGGTGAAAAACGATGGAACACTTAAGTATCACATTTCCAGAGGGGTTGAAACGGGCCTTGGATCTTGAGGCAAAACGCGAGCGGACAAAAAGAAGTACCTTGATTCAGAAGGCGGTCAGGATTTACCTTCGACTCAAGCGCCGCAATGCTCTCGTTCACTTGTTAAAAGAAGGCTACCAAGAAATGGCTGGTGAATCGGGCGAGATCGAACGCGATTTTATGGATCTTGACAGCGAATCCTTAAAGTATGTTGATTAAGCGGGGGGATTTGTTTTGGGTCAATTTAGATCCCGCGCGCGGCTCTGAACAGGCAGGGCGAAGACCGGTGCTCATCATTCAAAATGATATCGGCAATGAGGTAGCCCCCACGACGATTATCGCTCCCCTCACGACCAAAAGCTTCACGAAGGAATACCCGACGAATGTCTCTTTGGCGAAGGGGATCGGTGGATTAAAATCGGATTCAACCGTCCTCTTGTCCCAAATCCGTACCCTTGACAAATCCCGACTTCAGAAAAAAATAGGGCATCTTTCAGATCCCTATTTGGAGAAGGTGAATCGGGCCGTCAAAATCAGTTTGGGACTTGCGTAAGGACTACCCTTTTGCCGATGTCGCGAGCAATTCCTGAATCTTGGCCAAAAGCTCCTGAGAGTTGAAGGGTTTCTTGAGGTAGGCGTCGGCGCCGCATTCGAGGCCGAGTTTTTCGTCTCCTGCTTGTGACCTGGCAGTAAACATGATAATGGGAATTCTGGAATAGCGAGTGTCTTTCTTGAGAAAGCCGCAGACTTTGTAGCCATCCATTTTCGGAAGCATGAGATCCAGACTTCGAACGCTGCGCTCAATTCGCTGAAATATTTCCAAGAGCAGGCGCCGGAATATCACCTGGCCGCTGCCGGATCTCTTTTGGGCGTGAAGCTTTCCTCGCCAGGATCTTTTCCCGTCGGGAAAGTGAACTTCATTGACCTCCATCCCTTAACCTTTCTGGAGTTTCTGGAGGCGTTGGGAGAATCCCGTTATCGAAAAATCTTAGAGAACACCGAGGGTTTTACTCCGTATGCAGAGCCCTTTCACCAGGATTTGATTGACCTCCTGCATCAGTATTACTTCGTCGGAGGGATGCCTGAGGCGGTGAAATGCTACGCTGAGAAGCGGGATCCCGTAGAAGTCCGTCAAATCCAACGCGAGGTGATCGATTCGTATGTCTTGGATTTTGCCAAACACGCGCCCACCTCCGACATCCCGAAACTCACCCTTGATTTGGAATTCCCTTCCAGCGCATTTGGCTCAGGAGAATAGGAAGTTTATCTTCCGAGCGATCAAGAAAGGCGCTCGGGCAAGGGAGTATGAGAATGCGCTTGTATGGCTTGAAGATGCGGGATTGGTTTATCGAGCAAGTGCAGTCCAGAAAAGCCAATTTCCCCTCAAGCACTATGCCGACCGAAGCTCGTTTAAAGTCTACGTGCTCGATATCGGGCTTTTAGGGGCGATGGCCCAGACACCGACCACGGCCATTGTGGAACGTTACCGGCTCTTTGAAGAATACAAAGGGGCCTTAGCGGAGAACTATGTCGCCCAGCAACTCATTGCCTTTTTAGGAAGGGAGGAGCTTTATTACTGGCGTAGTAAAGGAGGAAAGGCTGAAATCGATTTTTTGATTGAGCTTGAGGATCGCATTTACCCGTTTGAGGTCAAGTCGGGGATCCAGCCCCGGAGTCGAAGTCTAAGTTCCTACGATCAGCAATTTTCTCCTGATTTGCTGCTTCGCTCGAGTCTCTTGAATCTCAAACGAGATGCCAAGATCTGCAATTTCCCGCTTTACGCCGTTTCGCTCCTCAGAAAACAGCAGAGTCTATTTCTCAAGTAATTCTTGGATCTTGCCACGAAGGACTTGTGCTTCGAAGGGCTTGATGACATAAGCCTCGGAGCCGCATTTGAGGCCGAGTTGAAGAATAAAAATCGACGGGCGGCTGCTGGGGAGAACAAGTCAAGCAGATTGGCGGGGGAGTTAAGGGTTAATCGTGAGGGAAAAGAGAGAAGCGCTTTCCTGTCGGGGGAGGTTGCTTCGCGAGCTCGCGCCGCCTGGCCTCCGGACCCATCAGGTCTAAGAATCGGAGCACAAACCGAACATACGCTTCCGTTGAGACGGGCTTCTCCTGTGGAAGCGGCTTGTCCCATTTGGGGAGTTTGAGATCATCCTTCATCTTGGGTGTATTCAAGAATCTTTTGGTAGAGCTCAGGGGTTCCGAAATTCAAACAAGTGGACCTAAAAGCTTCCGAGCCCACATCCACGCGGTTCCTTCGAATTAACTCGACAATATCGCTCAGATCTTTAAGCTCTCGCACTTTGGGCTGTTGTTTGATTGCGTGGAGCTTGAGCGCAATCAAATGCTCAAGCTTAGGGACACAAAAGGGATGACCGTCGTAGGATTCTTCTTTACCCTCTCCCTTGATTTTTTCAAAAGTTTTTGTATCCACAAACATAAAATCGATATCGATCAAGTCCTCCGCATCGGACGAAAGTTTGACAGCCACGTCCGTACGAACCACCTCACGGTAGCCGGCTTTCGAGAGGGGCTCACGCAACAAATTGAAATCGCCTTCGGTGATGAGAAAATCGACATCCAAAGTTAAACGTTGATAGCCGTGAGCCCCTAAGGCCTGGCCTCCGATCAAAACCACTGAGGTCACCGTGCGCTTACAAGCATCCGCAATCAAACGAAAGGGAGTTTTCGCAGGCATAATTTTTTCATAATATCACGAAATGCTCAAGAATCCTAGGAGTCAAAATCCAGACGCCTCGAGTCCCTGAAAAAGAGGCTACTTTGGAAGGAGTTCCTGAATCTTCGCGAGGAGGGTGGGGGGACTGAATGCTATCTTTAGTTGGAAATGAGATCGAGCAGCACCGCCGTTTCGTACAAACTGCCTTTATCCTGCCGTTCTTCGGCCGGACGGAAATCTTTGAGGAGGGCGTTCCGGATACCCAGGTCAAAAAAGTAGTATCAATTAGTCAAGGGACGGCTCCACTCCGTTTCGCCGCCACTCGCCCGTGGCCTGAAACCCCGGGCGAGTACTGCGACTGAGGCCCCCCGGGCAAGCCCGGGGCCCAGTCGACTGTAGAATCTCACCGCTATTCTTTCAAACGGTAAATCTCGAGGATGTGGCCGTTTCGCTCCCGGGCGCTGAGTTCGCTCCACATGAACGGCCCACCGGTGAGGGGCAAGGAATCAATAGGCCACTCGCGGGACTGGTCTTGGTAGGGGCTGAATTTCGCGAGGAAGATGCCTTCTTTTTTGAGGTCCTCATAAAATTTCGGTTCGAAATCAGGTTTGATTTTGGCGACGAGGACGTACTGGATTCCCTTCTTCTTCAACGAGTCAAGATTGTAAGGAACCGCCGGCCTTGAGAATAGAAACGCGTTCTTATTCTCCTGCCTCGAGAGAAAATAAAGTTCATACCTCGGACCGGATTCATTTTGCCCCATTCTCATCATCGCTTCAAGACGCTTGATCTGAGTTCGGCTTGTATTTCCGACCGTTTCGAGTTCACGTTTCTTCTCCTCAAGCTGAGCAAGCGACCACTTGAGCCTGGGCATGAAAAGCGGAACATCCAGGACAATTTTCGCTCCTGAGGGTATCACGGTCTCGACTCGGTCGCGGACCAGGCTGCGAATGTCCTCGCGGCTGAAAATTTGATCTGACCTTATGACTTTCACCAAAGAAGGAAACGCCACGGCAAGCGCTAAGATCCCCAGGAAAGCGAAAGAGAATGGAAGCTGTTTCACTCCCCAAATGAGAAAATCGGCGGCGAAAAAACAAAGGAACGGAAGAAGCGGCAAGACATAACGGTCATACGGCTGACTGAAAAAGCACAGGACGAGATAATAAGTCCCGATAAAGCTGATCAACACCCAGCGTTTTTTATCTCGAATCCAAAAATTTCTCAAAATCCCGAAAATGGAAAATACCAAGAGGGGAAAGCCCAAGCCCCCGTTCAAGGAATACGTCAAATGATGGAGAAAGTGTGTGGCGCCTTCAGCCTGCGACTGGCGAGAAAGCTCTCCCAAGAAGAATTTCCAATCCAGCCAGCTGAAAGGATTCAACAAAGCAAATGCGGCCATGGAAATCAGGCCAACCTTCAAAAACAGGGTATCGAGGAGAGGGGATTCCGCGGAGCGTTTCCGTAAAAGATAAGCTGTGAGGAAAGGCACGAAAACAAAAACACCGTTATATTTTACCGCGACCGCCGTGCCTAAAAGCACCCCAAACAAAAGATAAACTTTCCGGCCGGCTTTATCGAGAAGTTGCAAAATAGGAAAGAAACACGCCACCAGAACGAAAAGAAGAGGGATATCCACATAAATAAAATGAGAATCGCGTACGTGAAGAAAAGATACGGCCAGAAAAAAAGAGGAAATCAGAGCCTGCTCCTTCGAAAAATATTTCCGGCACAGGCGGTAAAACAGATAAACCGTGGCGGTGCCCAAAAAAGCTCCGAAAATCAGTCTCGCCAAAAGATAAAATGAGGTAGGATTATTAAGAAAAAGATTTTGAAAATCTTCCACTCCTTGAAACTTCCCCAGGCCTCGAAAAATCAAATAGTAAATGCCGTAAACCGCAAAAAGCAAATAGCTGACCAGCGGCGGGATTTTAAAGAAATGGGGATTCCAATCCCCTGTTCCATAAGCCAGAGCATGATTGACCACAATGGGTTCATCGGCATGAAAAGTTTCGGGAAGGCCAAAAGAAACGCCCCATATTCGTAAAATCAGGGCCAAAGTTAAAATCGCGAGGAGGAAAAAATTCTCGGAAGGAAAATGTTTAGATTTTCGAGCCACAGTTTTTGCCATGGGCACCATGAAAAAATCGAATCCGGAAAAGATCCCAAATCATTTTGAGAGGATCCCGAAGGATATGAACCTTGCTGGCCTGCACGTTGCGCCACAGCACGGGCACTTCTTTTACTTTGTAGCCCAGCTTCTGCGCCAGATAGATGATTTCGGCATCAAAGGCAAAACCATTGATTTTTCCCAGCCCGAAAAGCTTGCGTGCGGCTTCCCTTTTAAAAAGCTTGAAACCGCACTGGGAATCCCGAATCCCCTTAAACGTAAGCATCTGAGCCAGAAGATTGAATATTTTCCCCATCGACTCACGCAAAAAGTTCTGATGAATTTCCACTTGCGATTCCCGAAGGGCCCGGGACCCTATGGCGATATCGTATCCCGCGGAAAAAACTGCTATCAGTTTCTCTGCCTCCTCCATCGGAGTGGAAAGGTCGGCATCCGTGAACAAAAGAAAGTCGCCTTTTGCCTCCATCATTCCCCTCCGCACACTGTAGCCTTTTCCTCGATTGAGGTCATTTTTGATGAGGCGGAAAAATCCGGGAAAATTCTGACATTCTTTTTCAAAAACCTGACAGGTTGCATCCTTGCTTCCATCATCGACCAGGATGACTTCACATTCCCAATTCCTTCCAGAGACAAAATGCTTAATTTCCTGAAGGGCCCTCCCAATTCTTTTGGCCTCGTTGAAGGTAGGAATGATAATGGAAAGCTTCATGGAGAGTGCTGTCTTCCAGAAAAACTATTCCCGCTTGTGATAATAAGCCACGATAAGATCGGCAATCAGTCCCAAGGCGGCGAGAATAATAGCCGTCATAAAAATGATAATGTCCGACTCCTGCAGGGATGAGGTGGTAGCCAAACTCATCATGGATTTGGTCATCCCGAAGAGTATGAGGAGCAGTGAAACCGGCAGGAAAATGCGCAGGGGCCTGAAATACATCATCATGCGAATCACGGTATTCAAGTAAGCCACGGTATCTTTAATCGGATGAAATTTGGACTGGCCGATGCGCTTATAGTAGGTGGTGGGAATGTATTTCACGGCATATCCATTGGCTAAAAATGCCAGGGTCATCGTGGTCACGCAGGAAAAACCGTTGGGAAGAACCCAAAGATATTTTTTCATAACGTCCTTCTTGAATGCTTTCAGACCCGTATTCAAATCAGGAATATTGGTGCCCGTGAGATAGCAGGCCAGCATTCTGATAAACCACTTGGCCGGCGCACGCAGCAGCTTGAGCGTCCCCTGCTCGCTCGTTCTGGCTCCGTTGACTTGATCGTAATCGGGAAAGTACTGAAGCAGCTTGGGAATATCCTTGGCTTCATAGGAACCGTCAGAATCCAGCATGACGATGATATCCCCTTCAGCCGCAAGAATGCCTGTCCGCCTTGAAGCTCCCGAACCTCCTTGAACCAAACGGCGTATCAAACGCACCTCTTTGGCTTTCGCAACCTCAGCCGTTCGATCTTCGGAATGATCGTCCACCACGATGATCTCGTGCTGAAAGGATGAGTCCTTCATGGCCGTACGAATATCGTCGATCACTTTCCCGATGGCTTTCTCCTCATTATAAGCAGGAAGAATGATACTGACTTCAGGCTTCATGCCACTTTCCTCTCCAATATTGCAATATATCCCACAAAGTTTGTTTAAAAGGAATTTTAGGTTTCCAACCTGTCAGACGTCTGAACTTCGACACCCTCAGCTTGACCGACGGTATCTCATCTTTCGACATCAGAGACACTTTCTTAACAATTTTGATCTGGCCGGGAATCCTTGAAAGCTCCTTCAGCTGATTCAACACATCCTTCAAGCGTCTGGACTTGCCCGCGGCGATATGATAGGCCTCTCCCTTTTTCCCGTGCTTCATAGCCAAATAAATGGCCCGAACACCGTCCCGCACGTCAAGATAATCACGTTCCGCTTTTAGATTCCCCACCCGGATGACGGGAGAAAAACGTCCGGCTTCGATTCCCGCAATTTGATAAGCAAAGTTGGAGACAGAAAATGTCTTCGACTGCCGCGGCCCCATAAAATTAGCCAGACGCACCACCGCCACGGGCAATTCATGAACCTTCGCGTAAAGCCGGGCGAAAAAATCGATCCCTGTTTTGCTCACGCTGTAGGGATCCTTCGGAATCAAGCAAGCCTCCTCATCGAGACTGAGATTCCGGCCATGGGAGTGGCCGTAAGTCGTGCCCGAAGAAAAAACGAGAAGCTTGAACTTTCGTTTTATTTTCTTGAGAATTTCCAAAAGATAAACACCGCCTAAAAGATTGACTTGAATGGTTCCTACAGGATCATACCAGGCTTCTCGTACCGAACTTTGCGCCGCAAGATAGTAAACACAATCAGGACGAAAGCGGCGAATGACTGTTTCCATCTCGCGGCTTTTCGTAACCTCGCATCGAACCAGGCGAACCTGTTTATCAACGCGAAAATCTTTAGGCAAATGACGGTAGGTACCAATAACTTTCCCGCCTTTTTGAACCAGATAATCGGCCAGATAACACCCGATAAAACTGGTTACGCCGATGAGAAGGCTCGTTTTAATTCTTTTCATTCCTTAAGCTTCGCAAATCTTCATCCACCATCAAAACCGCCAGATCCTCAAAGGTCATCCGGGGTTTCCAGCCAAGCAGGCGGCGAGCCTTGGAAGCATCACCGCATAGAATATGAAGCTCGGTCGGCCTGACCAGCCGCGGGTCAACCCGCACATAACGCTTCCAGGAAAGTCCCACATGCTCAAAAGCAACTCTGGCGAAATCCTCCACAGAATGAGCCCTCCCCGTAGCAATCACATAATCATCGGGCCTCTTTTGCTGGAGCATGAGCCACATGGCCTCGACATAATCTCCTGCAAAACCCCAGTCTCTTTTGGCCTTTAAATTCCCCAACGTCAATTCTTTCGCCAAACCCAGTTTGATTTTCGCCACCCCGCAGGAAATCCGGCGGCTGACAAATTCTTTCCCCCGTCGGGGGGACTCATGATTGAAAAGAATGCCTCCGCAGACGAACATCTTGTATCCTTCCCGGTAAATGAGACACATCCAGTGGGCATAGGTCTTGGCGACACCGTAGGGATTTCTCGGCTTGAGAGGCGTCTTCTCATTTTGCGGGGCCCGGTCTGCGTGACCGAACATTTCACTTGAGGACGCTTGATAAAAACGGATATTCCTGTCCACCAGACGAACCGCCTCCAGCATCTTCGTCACTCCCAGCGCTGTGAATTCTCCGGTCAAAACGGGCTGTTCAAAAGAAGTGGGAACAAAGGACTGTGCCGCAAGATTATAAACTTCATGGGGTCTTATTTTTTTGATGAGATGAACCAGCGAAAGCTGATCAAGCAAATCTCCCTGTACCAGCTCAATCCGATTCATGATAGGGCTGATCCGTTCAAAGTTCTCAGTGCTCGATCTGCGGACCATTCCATAGACAGCGTAACCTTTTTCCAAAAGAAACTCAGCCAGATAGGAACCGTCCTGTCCCGTAATGCCCGTGATCAAAGCTTTTTTCTTCATTTCAAGGCCACCGTCACTTTCTTGAAATACTCTATCGTCTTGACCAGTCCCTGACGGACATCCACTTTGGGTTCCCATCCCAGAACTTTTCTGGCGCGGCTGATGTCAGGCTGTCTCACCTTGGGATCATCCTGCGGAAGAGATCGGAATTCCACCCTGCTCTTCGAACCGGTGAGTTCAATCACAAACCTGGCCAGATCAAGAACATTCATCTCCTTAGGATTTCCTAAATTGACCGGCTGATGAAAATCGGAAAAAAGGAGCTTGTGAATACCCGCAACCAGATCATCGATATAACAGAAACTTCTGGTTTGAGAGCCATCTCCAAAAACGGTGATCGGTTCTCCCGCAAGGGCCTGGCCAATAAAGTTCGGGATCGCGCGGCCGTCGTTCTGTCTCATACGGGGTCCATAAGTATTAAAAATCCGGACGATTTTGACATCCATCCCATGGGTACGGTGATAAGCCAGCGTGATGGCCTCGGCAAATCGTTTGGCTTCATCATAAACTCCGCGGGGGCCAACTGGATTGACATTCCCCCAATAATCCTCATGCTGAGGATGAATCAGCGGATCTCCATAAACTTCTGAGGTGGAGGCCAGCAAGAAAACAGCTTTTTTTGCTTTCGCAAGTCCCAAAGCATTGTGAGTCCCCAAGGACCCCACCTTAAGGGTCTGAATCGGATAGCGGTGATAGTCCACCGGACTGGCCGGTGAAGCGAAATGAAGCACAAAATCTACCGGCTCTGTTATTTCAATATGCTTCGAAACATCATGCGACACAAAAGAAAACTTTTCGTTAGAGAGCAGTGAAGCCATATTCTCCTTATTCCCAGTAATGAGATTGTCAACACAGATGACGCGATGCCCCTGATTCAAAAATAACGGACAAAGATGGGAACCGATAAATCCTGCCCCGCCGGTGATGAGGATAGTCTTGCTGTTCACTTTTTCCCAATCATTTTAGACTCAAGAAACCAATCTACGGTTTTACGCAGTCCTTCCTTAAATCTCGTCTGCACTTTATAGCCAAGCACTTTTTGAGCCTTGGAAATATCAGCGAAGGTTCGTCTCACGTCTCCTGATCTCTTAGGTTTAAACTTCGGTTGAATATGAGGCTTGTTTAAAATCTTTTTGAGCTGGTTGAAAATATCCAGAACTGAATACTCCTCGTGGCAGGCGATATTGAAAATTCCCCCATTGGCTTCTTTCACTTCCATCGCCAGCAAATTTCCCTCCACCACATTGTCCACATAGGAAAAATCCCGGGACTGCTTTCCATCCCAATGGATTTCGGGAGACTGATTGTGCAGCAAATGGGAAATAAAAACGGGAATCACCGCAGAATATTTCGACTCGGGATTCTGGCGGGGGCCGAAGACATTGAAATAACGGAGCGACACGGTCTCCAGCCCATAAAGCCTGGTAAAAATTTTGCAGTAATACTCACCCATCAACTTGGAAGCGGCATAGGGAGAAACCGGATCCGGTCTGTCGGTCACCTTCAATACAGGCTCCCTGCTCTCGCCATAAACGGAGGAACTGGAAGAATAAACTACCCGTTTGACACCGCTATCACGGGCCGCAATCAAAAGGTTGAGTGTCCCGTTGACATTCGCCTCATTGGTTTCCTGAGGATGATCCACGGAGCGTGCTACGGCGCGTATCGCGGCGATATGAAAAATATTCGAAACACCTTTCACCGCTTTCCGAACCTGAGAAGGGTTGCGCAAATCCCCTTTCACCACTTCAATATTTTCTAGAAATGGATTTAAGTTTTCCCTCAGACCCGTAGAAAAATTGTCAAAAACACGGACCTTGGCGTTGCGTCTCAGAAGCGCCTCCACCACATGGGAGCCTATAAATCCCGCTCCCCCCGTTACCAAATATCGTTTCATGATTGACTCCAGAAAAAACCTATAAGAGAATGACTTTGTTTTTTCCAACCCTAAATTTCTTCAAAGCATTCCTGGTATCCAGAATGAGGGGAGTATGCCGCACGACCTTTTCATAATCCACAGAAGAGTGATCCGTCACCAAGATAGTAAGGTCATGTTTTTTTAGAACACGATCCGTAAGGGGGACAGAACTCATGGAAATATCTTCAATCTTAAGTTTTTTCACAAAGGGATCATGATAATGAACCACGGCACCCAAATCCTGCAATTCCTGAATGATATCAAGAGCCGGGGACTCTCTAAAATCCCCGACATTTTTTTTGTAAGCAACACCCAAAATAAGAACCTGAGATCGTGAGAGGGTCTTACCGCAGTCGTTCAATGCGTAAGCGGCTCTTTTGACGACATAACCCGGCATGTCGGCACTGATGCGGCTGGCAAGCTCCACAAACCGAATCTCGGAACCTTCGAGCTTCGCCTTCCACGAAAGATAAAGTGGATCAATGCCTATGCAATGACCGCCGATGCCGGGCCCGGGATAAAAAGGCATGAACCCGAACGGTTTGGTTTTGGCCGCATCGATGGCCTCCCAGATATTAATCCCTAATTTCTGCGAGACAATCGCCAGCTCATTGATCAAACCGATGTTCACGATACGGAAAGTGTTCTCAAGAAGCTTGGCCATCTCCGCCACACGAGGAGAAGAAACTTTCATCACCTGATGAATGATTTGACTATAAAAAAGCCTGCCCATTTCACCGCAGGTTGCTGTAATGCCGCCCACTACCTTAGGAATTTTCCTTAGGGGAAAATCACGGTTGCCCGGATCAATACGCTCCGGAGAAAAACAAAGGAAAAAATCCTTGCCGACCTTGAAATTTCCTTTCCCAATCTCAGGAAGGATCGCCTCTTCCGTCGTTCCTGGATAGGTGGTACTCTCCAGAACGATCAATTGCCCCTTCCTCAGATTTCTCTTCACCATCTCAGCCGCGCTGATGACATAAGAAATATCCGGCTCCTTAAGTTTATTAAGCGGAGTAGGAACGCAGATCACCATGCAGTCACACTTGGAAAGACAACGATCATCATAGGTGGCTTTGAGCTGCCCGGCTTTAACCAGCCGCGCCAGTACTTCAGATTCGACATCTTGAATATAGGAACGGCCTCGGTTCACAGAATCAACTTTAGTTTTGCTCTGATCCAAGCCGTAAACTTGAAAGCCTGCTTGGGCAAATTCCACAGCAAGAGGCAGTCCGACATAACCGATACCGATCACTCCCACCACAGCTTTCTTCTTCAGAATTTTACTCCTAAGCTCTTTTGCAGTCACAGGACTTTTCCCCCTTGACTTGATTTGAGATACTCTCGAAGCGCTTCTTTCCATGACCTTAACGGATCTCCGGTTAATTTCTCGTAGCGTGACGTATTCAAAACAGAATTGGCCGGACGCGGCGCCGGCCGGTTCAACTCCTGAGAAGAAATACGGCTGATTTGAATTTTCTTACCCATGAGGCGGAAAATCTCCTCCGCAAAATCAGCCCAGGTGGTCTCGCCAGAATTTGCAATGTGCAAGATATCGATTGTCCCGTCGCTGCCCAATTTATTTTTCCAAGGATATTTCAAGACCACCCTTTTCAAAGCCTTGGCCAAATCAACGGTATAGGTGGGACGTCCCCTCTGGTCTGAAACAATATCCAAAGAAGCCTTTTCATCCCCCAGGCGAATCATAGTGTCAACAAAATTCCTGCCTCCTTTTCCATAAAGCCAGGATGTTCTGACCATCAGAAAATGAGCGGCATATTTTTTTTTCTGATCTCCAGTGACACAACTCCGAATATATTCTTCGGCTTTCAACTTACTCTGACCGTAAACACTCAGAGGGCGGGTGCTATCTTCTTCCGTATACGCACCCTTTTTTGACCCGTCGAAAACATAGTCGGTACTGATAAAAATGAAAAAACATTTCATTCCGCCAACTGCATCCACCAGATTTTTTGTTCCCTCAAAGTTGACTCTAAAGGCTTTGTCCCGATCCCGTTCGCATCCATCGACATCCGTGTAAGCCGCCCCATGAATCACTACATCAGGCTTTAGGGAGTCGACCACTTGCCGCACCCTAGCCCCCTCCGTAATATCACAGGCATAAAGCTTGATTCGGTCACTTTTCGACTCTTCTCTAACCAAACCCGACAGCTCATCACCTTGAAACACATCCGCCAACGCCCGACCCAGCATTCCTAATGCTCCGGTAATCAAAACCTTCATCGAAACCAGTCATCCTTACTTTTCTAAATCTTCTTAGTAAATTCATCCCGTTTGAGCGGCTGCCACCATGAGGGATGAGCTTCATACCACTCAATCGTCAATCGCAAGGCCTGATCAAAAGTGTGTTGCGGTTTAAAACCAAGCTTCCTGATCTTCGACGCATCGATACTATAACGAAAATCATGTCCGGGACGATCGGCCACTGTCTGAATAAAGTCCTCGGTCTTTGAAAATGCCTTCAAAATTTTTCTCGTGAGTTCCAGATTGGTGATCTCGTTTCCACCACCGATATTATAAATCTCACCGGCTTCGCCTTTCTCAAGGACCAGATCAATCGCCCGGCAGTTGTCTTCGACATAAATCCAATCCCGCACATTATCCCCGCGGGCATAAAGGGGAACTTTTTCCCCCTCAATCAAATGGGTGATAAAAAGGGGAATCACCTTTTCAGGATACTGATGGGGCCCAAAATTGTTGGAACTTCTCACAATCGTCACAGGAAGTCCATACGTTACGCCATAAGAACGAGCCAGAAGATCGGCTGCCGCTTTGGAGGCCGAATAGGGACTGTTGGGTCTTAGCGGTGAATCCTCCGTAAAAGATCCTCGAGCAATCGATCCGTAAACTTCATCCGTAGAAATCTGCACGAATTTCTTAATGCCGGCAGTCCTTGCCTTTTCCAAAAGAGTATGAACTCCCACATAGTTGGTATGAATAAAAGAAGCGGGATCCTTGATCGAACGGTCGACATGAGTTTCCGCAGCAAAGTTGACGACGCAATCCACCTGCCTCATCCACGATTCAGCCACGGCCTCATCCGCAATATCCCCTTTGACAAACCGGTACCTCGTGTTGTTTTCGACTCCTTTCAAATTCTCGGGATTGCCGGCATAGGTGAGTTTGTCCAAATTAACTACACTGTCGGAGGGATGCGCCCCCAGGAAATATTTGATAAAGGAACTCCCTATAAAGCCGGCTCCTCCGGTGATCAACACACGTTTCACAGCAATTCCTCTGCCGAAGTATTTTTCTTGAAATTTTTGGCAATGAGCTGGTTCGCACGCAAAAGAGAATCAAACGTCCCTGCATCCGTCCAAAAATCCTTCAGGATATCGTATTCCATCTGTCCCAAACGAATGTACGCATTATTCACATCGGTGATCTCAAGCTCACCGCGCTTGGAAGGTTTCAGTGTACGCACAATGTCAAAAACATTGTGATCGTACATATAAATACCGGTGACGGCAAAACGTGATCGAGGCTTCTTGGGCTTCTCTTCAATCCCCACAATCTTTTGTCCTTTGATTTCAGCCACCCCGAATCGCTCAGGATCAGGAACGGCTTTGAGGAGAATTCTGGCACCGCGCTTCTGTTTCTTGAATTTCTCAACGAAGGGTTTCATATCGTCTCCAAAAATATTATCTCCCAGAATCACCACAATCCGATCTTGATCGGCAAAATTTTGGGCCAGCCTCAACGCATCCGCAATCCCCCCTTCGCCTTCCTGATAAGTATAATGAATGTCCTTAAGACCGAAGGCATGCCCATTTCCGAGAAGCCTCAAGAAATCTCCGGCTGAACTTCCTCCCGTCACGAGAAGAATATCGCGAACGCCGGCTTGAATCAATTTCTCAATGGGATAATAAATCATCGGCTTGTTATAAACCGGCAAAAGATGCTTATTGGTAACTTTCGTCAGCGGATGCAGCCGTGATCCCAATCCACCGGCAAGAATCACACCCTTCACCGAAGGCTTCACCTGCCCGCCAACATCTCTCGGTTGCCCCGACCCAACCTTGGGATTTGGGCGGGCCTGCCCGCCAACTTCTCTCGGTTGCCCCGACCCAACCTTGGGATTTGGGCGGGCTTGCCCGTCTTTTGCTCTCAAACTGGAACCCTCCCTATCGAAATATATTGAAAACCAAGTTCTTTCATAATTTTCGGATCGTACATATTTCTCCCGTCGAAAATCAATGGCCGTTTCATCAAACGCTTGAGCTTAGGCAAATTGATTTCCCTGAACTCACTCCACTCGGTCAGACAAAGCAAAGCATCGGCTCCACGCGCTGCCTCATACGCATTTTCAACATAATGAAGGCCGTTCAAAATGGCCTTGGCCGCCGGAATCGCTTCCGGATCAAAAGCCTGAATCAGAGCACCCTCATTCTGCAGACTCTGAATGATATCAATGGAAGGGGCAAACCGCATATCATCGGTTCCCGGTTTGAAAGATAATCCCAAAACACCGATCTTTTTCCCGCCCAGATTCCACAGGGTTTCTTTCACCTTATTCATAAAATGAGCCTTCTGATCTTCATTCACTTCAAGCACTGCCTTAAGAATTTTAAAGTCCACACCGGCCTTCTCGCCGATGTGGATGAAGGCCGCCAGATCTTTGGGGAAACAGAACCCACCAAAACCAATGCCGGCGTTAAGAAAATCGGGACCGATTCGGCGATCGTACCCCATGCCTTCGGCCACTTTGTGAATATCAGCGCCGACTTTCTCACAGAGCCTGGAAACCATATTGATAAATGAAATTTTGTTTGATAAAAAAGAATTGGAGGCGTGTTTGATAATCTCCGCGCTGTTCACGTCCGTGACTACCACGGGAGCTTTGAGGGGTTCATAGAGGCTCCGAAGGATTTTTTCAGACTTTTTATTCTCGACACCGATCACAATCCGGTCAGGCTTCATGAAATCTTGTATCGCAGAGCCCTCGCGTAAAAACTCCGGATTGGAAGCAAGGTCGAACTCAACCCGATGACGCTTAGGAAGATTGATCTGAATGGTTTTCTTGATCCACATACCTGTCTCAACGGGTACCGTACTTTTTTCAACAATCAGGTGATAACCTTTCAGGGCTTTGGCAATCTCGGTGGCTACCTTTTCTACCGAACTTAGATCTGCTTCACCGTTATCTTTCGTGGGCGTGCCAACCGAAATAAAAACCACTTCGGATTTCCCGACCGCATCCTGTACGGAAGTTGAAAAGGAAAGCCTTCTTTTCGCCACATTTTTAAGAACAAGATCATGAAGACCTGGTTCAAAAAAAGGTATTTTCCCTTTCTTCAGAGAGGCGATTTTCCGGCCATCATTATCCACGCAAACGACCTGGTGTCCGAGATCCGCAAAGCAAGCACCTGTCACCAATCCGACATGGCCTGATCCAATCACAGCAATCTTCATTTTTTGCAAATCCTCCTAAGAGTGAAAAGGGGAAATCAAGGCAAGCCCGCCCAAATCCCAAGATTGCGTTGTGCAACGCAGAGAAGTTGGCGGACAGGCCCGCCCAAATCCCAAGATTGCGTTGTGCAACGCAGAGAAGTTGGCGGACAGGCCCGCCCACTTCCCAGGATTGATATTGCTGGCCGTGAGATTTTGGCGGGCAAGCTCGAAATCAATGCGGCAGCGAACCTATCTTCAGAATGCTCCGTAATACTCTGAAGGAAAGCTCTCCTCAGCGTTAGAACCGTTGTAGTAGCGACCTATTCTGGGTTTCACAAACGAGGCGCGATTCCCCACTCCCAGTGAAACTTCAGGAAAGGCTTTCATCCTCAATTCCACAAAAACCTCTTTATTCCTTCCCTTCCCGGCACGGAAATCCGAATCACGGATATTGACACCGAAAGTCAGCAGAAAGTCGTGAAGATCGCGAATAGCGCGTATTTCCCACTCTTGCACGTCACCCGACTTAAAATCGGCACGCAGATAGCCGCCCGCTTTCCAAAGCTCGTTGATCTTAACCATCAAATCCATGGCGACGATATCACTCCCCTCACTTCCCGGGATGCTGGGATCTTGCCTCAAAAACCCCTGGCTCAAAATCAAACGAACCCGCTCGTTCGTCGGCTCCAAAACAACATCCACCAGCGATTCACGAATATCCTGCAGAGTGAAATCAAAAGTAGTGTGGGCTTCAAACAAAAGCCAATCATAGGGCCGAACCGTGACCTGATGTCCCCAATCGGTAAGACCGGACCCTCCGTTTCTTCCTCCGCCAAACTCGTAATTAGCAAAGGTGTTGTAGCTCACAATATCAACACGCTGGTCACCGTTATCTCTCTTTCTTTTGGTCTGCAGACGATTATCAAGAGCGAATGTGACCGTGTTGTGATTGTGAAGCGCATCGAACTCATCCATCTGCAGCAATTTTTCCGGATGAAAAGTATCCAAACGTATAGCGTCATAACGGACAATAGGCTCAAGGATGTGACGCAATTTGTTGATTTCAAGCTTCATAAAATTGGTGGAATAATCAAAGGTACGTTGAAAACGCGTACGGGCTTCAATGCCATCCCCCAGCAAGCCGCGCGCATGGTTTGAGTTGCTAAATCTTCCCCGGCTGTAAAGCGCCTCACGTGCATTCACATAAGGAGTCACTTTGACGCGTGAATCCATAATCTGAAAAGGATACTGAATTTCATGAGTCGTATCGACGCGTACGACATTCTCGTGCAGAGAAGTGCTCCTAGCAATTTTTCTCTGGAAATGCGTGAACTGAGTTTCGTGTTTGTAAAGAAGATCCGTATCAAAAAGCGGCTGATTCTTCCACACGAAATTAAACCTGGGAAGCTTCTCGAGTTCGGAGAAAAAATGGTTGCTGCGTTTGACCATCTCGGCAAACATTCCGTAATCATCACGGGTACGCGTTAGAACCGCTTGGGATCTGGGCTTCGACTCCCGGTGATCTTCCCGTTGAAAAAATTCTTGAATAAGAAATTCATCGGACAGTTCATGCCAGTTCACAATCAGATTGGTTCGCGGTTCAAAGTCGGTGCGATGCCGAATGGAAAGCCGATAGCGGGTCTTTTTTCTGCGGTTGGCAAAAGGGTTGTCTGTACCGGAGATAACGGGGGTGGGCGCCCGTTTGTCATCGACCACGTACGTTATAATCTTCCCCCTGCCGAAATTTTTAAGGTGATAACTCAAATCCGCTCCGCCCGCTATGCCGCGTTTGGTTCGATAATCCACGTGACCTTTTAGTTTGACATCCTTCGAAAGACTAAAATCCTTGGCGGTCATTACATAGAAACCGTAATTGCTGGAATAACCTGTCTTGATTTCAATAGGAGAATGCCGGTCGTCCAAAGGGATCGTAAGATAAGGGATCCAAAAAACTTTTTTGCCCAAAATTCTAAAAAAAGCATTTCTCAAAACAATTTTGTCGTTGGGGTAAACCGTCACATTCTTAGCAATGATATCGTAGTGGGGACGTTCTAAATTGCAGGTGGTTGCTTTTCCATTTTTGATCCGTATCTCATCTTTTGAAATTTGCTCAATCTCTTCGCCCTTAGCGTACCACGGATATTGATAGCCCGTACCGTTTGCAAAAGAGCCGGAGTGACTCCCAAGATCATAATCTCCTTTATCCCCGCTCAAAGTGGAACTCCCGTCAAAAACAGTGACATGTCCCTCGGCATGAGCCTTTTTGGTATCCGTAAAAACCTCTGCCTGATCCGCTTGAAGTTTCAACTGTTTGTAAGTGACCACGACATTCCCTTTCCCGGTGATTTTCTTATGATCTTTGTCGTACTGGATGTTGTCAGCCACCACTTCCACAGGAACATTATCTTTGGACCTGGATTTAGGCTTGTCTTCAGCTCGAGAAATGGAAGGGCCGAAAAAACCGATGGCGATTGCTATGGCAAGAACTAGAAAGGCGGGGCGCAGGAGTTTCGTGCAATAACTCATTAGCAATACAAAAGGGGCAAAGTTAGCTCAGACATTTTATGCCAGATACAATATACGGAACGTGTTATTCTACCAAATGATACGTAAAAAACAAACATAATCACGTGGAGTTCAAATCGCCAAAAAGCTTTAAGATCGTACCAGAAGCTACTTATATTGAGGCACCTTCTCCCAATCCTTTAGGAAGCGAGCCAGCCCGATATCCGTCAGGGGATGCTTGACCAGACTTTCCAGCACCTTAAAAGGCGCTGTCACAATATCGGCCCCAATCAAAGCGGCTTCAAGGATATGAATCGGGTGGCGAACACTGGCCACTAAAATTTGCGTTTTGAAACCGTAATTTTGATAAATAGTTTTGATGGACTTGATGAGATCCATCCCGTCATAAGCAATATCGTCCAGACGGCCCACAAAGGGACTGATAAAATAAGCTCCTGCCTTGGCAGCCAGAAGAGCCTGGGTGGGTGAGAAGCAAAGCGTGACATTGACCTTAATCCCTTCGGAAGAGAGAATTTTCACGGCTTTCAAACCTTCCAAGGTAAGAGGACATTTGACCACGATATTCTTGTGAATTTTCGCAAGTTCATGGCCTTCTTTAATCATACCTTCCTTTTCAACGCTGACCACTTCTGCACTGATGGGGCCGTTCACCACCGAGGTGATTTCGCGAAGCAATTCTTTAAAATCCTGATTCTCTTTTGCAACCAAAGATGGATTCGTCGTAACGCCATCCAGGATGCCCCAGCTTGACGCCTCACTGATCTCAGTCAAATTGGCTGAATCAATAAAAAACTTCATGTCACAAACTCCTTTCCTCGAATTTTGAATCTGGCTTTAATCGCTAGTTTTTCGTTCCGAAAGCAACCACTCGATTTCTTCCCTCTTCTTTAGCTTGATAAAGTGCCTGATCGGCTTTTTTAAGAAGTTCAAGAATAAAATCGGACCGGTAACTTTTAACCACCTGCTCTTCCAAGTCACCGGGAAAAGTCGCTACGCCGATACTTAGCGTCACTCGTGTTTCTTCATCATAGGCCCGGAATTGCCTCTTAGCAACGGCAGACCGAATACGCTCGGCCACCTCCAAGCCTTCCTTCTTATCCGTCTCAGGTAGGACGACTGCAAATTCTTCGCCTCCATAACGGGCCACGATGTCCACTCTACGCACTCCGTTGAGGATGACTTGAGCCACATCACGCAGCGTTACATCCCCCACCAAATGGCCGTGATTATCATTATAACTTTTAAAGTGATCGATATCTAGCATTAACACCGCCAGTTTAAAACCGTGCCGAATCGAGCGTTTCAGTTCTTCCTCAAAACGTTCTAGAAAATGGCGGCGCACAAAAACGTTGGTCAGACCATCAATGATGGAAAGCTCATGAACCGTATCATAGAGTTTGATTTTTTTGACATGCAGGGCAAGTTGCGCCGCGACAACTTGAAACTTAGGAAGATCCTCTTCCTGCCACCCATCCACCAGGAAAACAGCAATGGCTTTGTCTTGGACCACCAAAGGAAAAATCGCGACGGGAAAATGGAGCGACTCCTCCAGCAGCCACGAGCTATCCATTTCATCGGAAGATTTAATCACCAGCATCTCCTTGCGGTCATGCACGGCAAGAATGATTTTTTTCTCAAGATTGGTAAGATCCGTTTTCGTTTGTGAATCCTCGACGGAACCGCTCTCATGAATCGTAAATCTTCTTACCACAGAGGGAGGATCCGTCTCTCCTTGAAAAACAAGAAGAATCGACTCCTTAAAAACAAGCCCTTCAAAAATTTCCTTCCTCAAATCTTCGACCAACTTCTGATAACTCAGACAGTCATTCAATGCTTTGGCAAGCTCATAGAGATGGGTCATCTCTCCCAATTGACGGGTCATGAGCGTGAGAGAGTTTTCCTTGTCGTCATACTTCCGTTTCAAGGCGAGAACTTCCTCCGTCGACCGCGCTTTTTTTTCGGCACTCAAAGCAAGCCCATGTTTTCCCTGCATGTGGTGATAAAAACAGGTTCCCACAAGGATAAGAAAGCTTGCCAAAAAATAAAGGGACTCGGCATCGTGCGCGGTAGAAGCCTTCCAGACAAGCGAGGCAAGGATCAGCCCTGAAGAAAAAACAAAGGAAACTTTATCTTCATCAAAAAGGAAATAAAAAGGGAAAAGACATACCAAACCGGCGAGAACAAAATACGAAAGCGGGGACTTCGAGCCAAAATGATGGGCGCATAGTAAAGTCCACGCAAACAAACAGAAAAAAATAATTTTTCTTCTCATAGGCAGACCTTATTGCGTCCTCCCCTTTTGGCTTCGTAAAGATTCTGATCCGCTCTCCGCAGCAATTCCTCCCGCTCCAAAGTATCCGCCGGCATATTGCTCACCCCAATGGAAATCGTGATACCCGTGGGTTCCCGTCTGACTTCAACCTTTTCATTCTCCATGCGTTTAAGGATTCTTTCAGCGAGTTTGCGGGCCTCTACCTTTGAAATGCTTGGCAGGAGGACGGCGAATTCCTCCCCTCCATAACGAGCCGCCACACCTTCGTCACGAACTTCAGCCCTCAAAATTTCCGCAACCCGCACCAAAATCATATCCCCTGCACCATGACCAAATTTATCGTTGTAAGTCTTGAAGTGATCCAAATCGCACATGAGAACTGAAAGCTGGGTGTTGGACATCAACGCCCTTCGATGCTCTTCCTTCAGCCTCTCCTTGAAATAGCGCTGCACGTAGAGGCCAGTCAGAGAATCATGTATTGCAAGCTCCTCCGTTTTACGGTAAAGCATCGCATTCGAAATGGCCGAGCTGGCTAGATCACTTATGAAACCAAGAAGCCTCAGATCATCGATATCAAAAACCTCAGGCTTTAAAGCATTCATGCGGAAGATCCCAATCACTCTTCCCTCGCTCAACAGAGGTGCGGCCATGATATTACGCACCGAACCAAAATCTGAAATGTCTTTTGCGTCGAAGAAAATATCCTTTTTTGTATCACTCACAAGAAGCGACTTACGGTTTTTCAAAACCCAAAGATCAAACAAATCTCCCCGTTTCGCCTTGACCTTTTCTTCTTCACGAACCGTGCGAGACGAAATAAGAGAGACACCGGTTCCTTCCGGCTCGGCAAGATACAAAAGATAAGCATCCCCCTTTGGAATAAAATCCACAACTTCACGCACCGCAAGCTCCGCAACTTTGTCAAGCTCAAGGGTGCTTGCGAACCGCTCCGCCACCTTTCGCAATCCATAATACGTCGCAAACTTTCCGAGCGAGGCTTCCACTTCCTTCTCTATCTTTTTCAACTGTATCTCAAGCTGGTTTTTTTCACCTTCATTTTTCTCAAGATCCACCTGATCCATCAAAATTTGACTCTGATTTTGATTCTCAAACCAATCGAGCATGAGATAAAACCCCAGGTAAAGAAAATAGAAAAGAAAGAAAATTCCCTCATGCGTCACAATCCAGACCAGTGAATTAATGAAAGAAGCCCCTAAAGCAAAAGGGATGGCAGCCCATTTTCGAAAGCTGATCCAACCTGCGAGGATGGGAAACGTCAGAACGAAAAGAAGATAAGCAAGACGGATTTCAGAAGCTAACGCGGGAGATCCGGATCTTAGAAGACCTAAAAAATGAATCGAAGCCTGGAGAAGGACCAGGAAACTAACGAGGGCGACAAAGACGATGAGTTGTCTTAACGTTTGAGAAGAAAACATTATACAATAGTTTCTTCAGTCTCGGCATCAAAAAAATGAGCCTTGGTCATGTCAAAAACAACTTGTAAATCCTGGTTTTCTTTTGCAGTATCATTAGGGCTCACACGGGCCACGAAATTATTTTGCCCGGTTGAAAGGTGAAGGTAAATTTCCGAACCCATCGGCTCGACCACCTCAACGGTAGCGGTCACCGTGAATTCATCCGATGCCGCCTGAGCAAAAAGACGATCGTAAATGTTTTCCGGTCGGATCCCAAAAATGATTTTCTTGTTTTCATATTTGGAAATCGGGGCATAGACCTGTTCAACGATTTTCACGCGGAAACGCGTATCCTGAAAATAAAAGCTATGATTCATCCTGACGACCTTACCTTCGAGAAAATTCATGGGAGGAGAACCGATGAATCCGGCCACAAACTTGTTCTGAGGATTCTGATAAAGATGAATAGGATCGGCCATTTGCTGAATCAGACCGTCCTTCATCACCACAATACGATCTCCCATCGTCAGAGCCTCCACCTGGTCATGGGTCACATAAACCATCGTGGTCTGCAACCGGTTATGAAGCTTTTTGATTTCGGTACGCATTTGAACTCTCAATTTGGCGTCCAGGTTACTTAAAGGTTCGTCAAAAAGAAACACCTTGGGTTTGCGAACAATCGCCCGTCCGACCGCTACTCTTTGTCGCTGTCCGCCGGAAAGGGCCTTAGGCTTTCTTTGAAGCAAGGGTGCGATATCGAGAATCTCAGCCGCTTCGCGCACACGCCGGTCAATTTCCTTTTTGGGATAATGCCGCAGTTTCAAACCAAAAGCGAGATTGTTGTAAACGGTCATATGGGGATAAAGGGCGTAGTTCTGAAAGACCATGGCAATGTCTCGATTCTTCGCCGGCACATCATTGACCAGGGTGTTATCGATAAAGATTTCGCCCCGGGTGATTTCTTCAAGTCCTGCCACCATTCGAAGCGTGGTGGATTTCCCACAACCGGAAGGCCCCACCAAGACAACAAATTCCTTGTCCTGAATTTCCAAATTCACTTTATCTACGGCCACAATATCGCCCGGATAAACTTTCGAAATGTCTCTTAAAACAACCTTAGCCATCTTATGATCCGTGTGTACAGGTATAAGTTAGTATAGATAATCCAGAATATCTCCGATCACATTCTGCAAATCTTTCCGATTCACCACCAAATCAATCATTCCGTGCTCCAGCAAGAACTCGGAGGTTTGAAAATCCTGAGGAAGTTTCTGGCGAATCGTCTGCTCAATCACCCTGGGCCCCGCAAAACCGATGAGAGCCTTAGGCTCCGCAAGAATCACATCTCCAAGAGAAGCAAAGCTCGCCATTACTCCACCCATGGTGGGATTGGTAAGAACGGAAATATAAGGAAGCTTGAGCTTATGGAATCGATTCAATCCCGCGCAGGTCTTGGCCATTTGCATCAGGCTCAAGACCCCTTCGTACATTCTTGCACCGCCTCCTGAACCGGAGACAATGACTAGAGGAAATTCTTTCTCCATGGCAAACTCAATCAAGCGCGTGATCTTTTCACCCACCACAGAGCCCATCGAACCCATGATAAATCTGGAATCGGTAATCCCCAAGGCAACTTTTTTCCCCAGAAGAAGCCCCTCGCCCGTGATACAAGCCTCATTCAAGCCTGTTTTTTGCTGATCCTCAAGAATTTTCTCGGGATAACTCTTGACCCCCGTAAATTCTATGGGATCCAAAGAAGTCAAACTCGCATCCATTTCCTGAAAGGTGTCTTTATCCATCAACTGCTGAATACGTTCCCAGGCTCCGATGGTAAAGTGATAATTGCATTTGGGACATACGGAAAAATTTTCCTGAAGAGCCTTATTGTAGACTACGGTCTGACAGCTTGGACATTTCGTCCAGAGACCCTCCGGCATGGTTTTTTTTCTCTTTTTCTGAGGAACCGTGCCGTTCACTTGCTCTTCGGTTTGATTACCTTCCTTTTTGAAGATAGGCATAAATTGGAAGCCTTTCTATTTCAAGCAGTTGCAGAAAAAGAATTATAAAGGAACAAAACCCGTCTGTCAAACATTCCGTGGAGCTTGGTCGAGTGTGGAGGAAGCAGCTTCAAAGGTTGCAATCGGTGCCATTAAGGCGGTCTATGAAATCAGCACGGAAGCCGGGGACAAAGTTTTAGATACCGTCACAGCAGGACATTTCTAAGATGCTGAAAATGCTCCTGGGCTGAAAAAATAATTTCAAAAAAGTCCAAGAATCATCTTCTTAATAATCTGAATCCCAAACATATTCAGGTTCAACCAGCGGCGTTTTCCCCGCTGTTGGGAAATCAAGGGGAAAGGTTAAAAGCTCAATAAAACCCGCACCCAATCTAAGAAACACTTTTCCAAAAGCCGGGATAATTAAAAGAATATGCTTGGCGGATTCCCCTTCCTCGGATCCCGCCAAGTGAAACTGTCGAACCAGCTCCACGGGACACGTGATGATATTGAGAGCACCCCTTTTGAGCTTATCATTCCAATGGAACTTCCTTGTCTCTTGAGTCTTTGTCTTATTTGTTGTCTTACTCGTCACCTTGCCCGTTGTCTTACTAGCAGTCTCGCCCGCCAAAACCTGCGACGCTAAAACTAAGAAGAAAAATAAAACGCTCAACGTTACCAACTTCTTAGGCATATTCCATCCTCCTTAAATGAAGAACTGAATCCATCTCAATGATATAAAGTACAGATCATTACGTAGACGAATATAGAACCTTCTGCCGCTCTCCGCAAGCTGAAATTAACCTGCAAATGTTTGAATCAATATCTGCTTCTGGTAGATTATTGACTCTGGGCTGGGAAAAAGGTAGCGGGGCTAATACCGAAGCGTTTGCTAAGACGTTCGATATGTTCTCGCGTTAATTTCCGTTTTCCACGGAGAATATCTGAGACTACGGGCTGGCCTCCAAGATCTGAAGCAAGATCGTATTGACTCAACTCGTTCTGCTCTATGAGAAAGCGAAGCACTTCCTCTGGATCGGCTGATTTGAGAGGAAATTCTTGTTTTTCATAGTCTTTGAGAAAGGTCACAACCGACTTAATATACTCTTGAATAACGGACTGAACGGTTTTGGGAAAATTCTCCGTCTCCAATTCCTTCATCAAAATGTTGATCCCTTTGTAATAGTGATCGTACATTTTTTTACTCGTAAGGGGTCTGGGAGGAAAATGGACATAGAGCCATTTCCCAAGAGGATGACTTACAGGATCTTCAAAAGGTTTCAGTTTCTTTTCTAATACGCTGAACGTCATTTATTTCCTCCATTTACCTTTGCCATATTCGATATGAGTTAGTACGTCTTTGACCATCACTATTGTGACTACATAGTTAATTAAGCTGATTAATCGATATTTATTTCCAGCAATATTAAAAACCGTATAGGGTTTTACATAATCAGCAGACCCAAATGTTTGTCTCAGCTGACTGAAATGTTTAAAGTCATTTGATTTCATAACTTGAAGCCATCCTGTCAAAGAGCTGCACGAATCTGGATACCGATTGATAAATTCATAAAGGACGCCTGTTCCACTGACGAGCATAATGAATGATAGCATATTGCTATTATTTGTCAAGCCTCAGGGAAGATCCGGTCTGATAAGGGAAAGAAAAGTGAGCGAGGGCTGAAAAGTTCTTGCCTTCGGCATGGTCCCCAATCCCGATGATTGGCGTTTCAGGATTGGGCGCCCTCCGACCTAATGGAGCCCCGCGGCATAGCCCCGCGGTACCTTACTTGCCTGCCTCGCCGGCAGGCCCGCCCAAATCCAACGGTTGGGTCGGTGCAACGCAGAGAAGTTGGCGGGCAGGCCCGCCCAAATCCAACGGTTGGGTCGGTGCAACGCAGAGAAGTTGGCGGGCAGGCGGGTCGGCGGATTCCGCCGAAGAATTAGTGACGGACTTATCGAACCGCGTGTGTTTCGCTGACGGCGACCTTACGGCCTTGCTCTTAAAGGAGCTGTGGAAGAAGAAATAGCACGCTATCCAAGGCGTCAATGGTGCGTTTTTGACCCCATTTGATCACCTTTCTTAGCTGGTCAAATGCTTCTTCAATGTAGGGGGGAAAACATCCTGCGAAGAACGAAGCCAGAAGGGGAACTACCTTAGTAATCGAACCAAGGGCGAAGGAAACAAACTAGAAACAAGAAGAGGTATAAAAGGGAAAGCCTATATAAGATCTTGAAGCATGGCTTTCCATATCGGCACGATTATGAGCTTCTTCGGAATCCTCGATTCAAAAAATCAGCGATTTTTTTTGCCCAGGAATCTGATGCTAAAGATTTATTTTGCTTACGGAGGGCCTCAAAATCAGGACGGTAGTAACGTTTTTTATCGAGCAAAATTTGTTCTTTTCTTAATTTTTCAATGAGCCGCCTCTCCTCGGAGGAAGGCCTTGAAGCCAAGGCCAAATCCATCTGACGGTGTCCTTTCGTAATAGTGCCAAGATGATAGTACAGCGCCCCAAGCTGGATATGCCCGCGCACATAATGCGGGTGTTTGGCGAGCAAAGCTTCAAAAACATCAATCCCCTCATAAATCTGATTCGCGAGCGCCAAGCTTGTCCCTAATCCAATCCAGTTTTCAGGGTCATCAGAACCTAACTCCCTTGCCCTTTTGAAATTCTCGATAGCGGCATCCCAGTTTTTAATCTGGAAATAGGCAAGAGCCCTTCCTCGATACGCTTCCACTTCATTCGGCGCACGGAGGAGGTATTCTGAAAACGTCTCAATCGCATCTTCACAATAGCCTTCTCCCAGTCGAGCAAAAGCCTTTTCAAGCATTTCGTTCAACAACATCGGATTCACACATGCTCACAGAGCACTGGTTCCAATTTCTCCCGTCCGGATACGAACCGCATTTTCAATAGGCGTCACGAAGATCTTTCCATCGCCTACATTTTTCGTGCGGGCAATATTACTAATCCCATCTATGACTTTTTTCACGTCTTCGTCTTGGACAACAAGGTCTAACTTTACTTTGGGAACAAAGCGAACGGTGTATTCGCCACCCCGATAATGCTCGGTATAGCCTTTTTGACGTCCAAAGCCACGCACATCCGTTACCGTCATCCCCACAATATGCAGCTCATCCAAAATATTCGTTATGGGCTCAAGCTTTTCAGGCCGAACAATACAAGTAAGCATTTTCATTTGTTTTCTTTTCCTCTCTCTTTGAGTGCCCGGGCGTACGGGTGACGCTCATACGCCCGATCTCGTCGGATACAACACTGATCATTTTTCAAATACACTTTTGCCAGACTTATAAGCGGCAATCGCGATGAAGACAACAATCGATACAATTAAGCTAATCAGAGTTCCAATCATTTAAAGACCTCCTCATCCATTAATGTTTTGACGAAACCGGGGAGCCCTCATTGCTTACGCTGCTAGCCGCAGGATAATCCAGGGCCTTTAACTGAAAATCTGGATAGCAAAGAGCGCCCATTTCCGGAATGTCCAATCCGGCAAGTTCTGATTTGGGATGGCACCGTTGCCCTACAAAAATGTCAACTAACCAGTTCCAAAGGAAGGACAAGGTAAAGATGACCCCAACCAGAGTTGCAATACCAAGAAGTTGAGATACGAGCTGTCCCGCATCTCCGTAAAATAAACCTTTTACAGAACCTGGCACCCCATTCCAGCTGCCGCCGTAATTGCTGCGACCGTCAGCAAACAAGCCGACCGAGAGCACGCCCCAAAGACCATTGACGCCGTGGACTGAAATGGCACCGACGGGATCGTCAATTTTAGGAACTCGGTCAAAGAACTCAACGGCCAAGCACACCAAAATACCCGCGATCCAACCGATGATAGCCGCTCCAAGCGTATTCACAAATCCACTTGGCGCAGTGATGGCAACCAAACCGGCTAATAAGCCATTGCCAGCCATGGAGGCATCCGGTTTTCCATAACGCATCCACATATAAAGAAGCGCACCAAATGATCCGGTGCAACCCGCGAGCATCGTGTTGACTGCAATACTACCGATACGCAAGCAACCGTTGCCCGAAGCTCCCAATGTACTGCCCGGATTGAATCCAAACCAGCCGAAAGCAAGAATAAAACATCCTGTCAGAACTAAAACGATGTCATGACCGGGAATCACATTGGGACTTCCGTCTCGATTGAATTTTCCAATTCGAGGACCTAATTGCATGGCCACAGCGCAGGCTGTGAGTCCGCCAACCGCGTGCACAACACCCGAGCCGGCAAAATCACAGTAGCCGTGTCCCAACCCAAAATTCACCCCAAGCTGAGAGAGCCAGCCGCCGCCCCATGCCCAATTCCCGAAAAGAGGATAAACCACCGCGCCTAAACCAATCGTGGAAACGCAGAACGCAGAATATTTCCAACGTTCGGCGCAGGAACCCGTGACAATCGTCGTGGCTGTGTCCATGAACACCATTTGGAAAAGGAAAAGGACCATGATGCCCACATCATACGTGGCACCGTGCAGGAAAAATCCTTTGGTTCCAAACAAATTCCACGGTTTTCCAAAGAGATTGATGCTGAACTCATGATTCAGAGGATAAACACCTCCCAAATTCGCAATTGGAGCCGATCCCCCCATTTGAATCGCAAAGCCGCAGACGTAATAGGCAAAGAGACCTAATCCGTAGACCATAAAATTCATCATCATGGTATGATTAGCATTTTTTGCCCGAATTAAACCTGTTTCCACAAGGGCGAAACCAGCCTGCATGAACATGACCAAGAATCCTGTGAACAAAGTCCAAACAAAATTGATCGCAATTTTGTCTTGACCTACTTGATTGACGAGGTCAGCAAGTGTTAATCCCTTTTTAGCATCAGAGATTGTAACGTCATTGACCGTGCCGGTTAATTCCGCTCCAGGATCCCCTTTTGCGGCAATATCATCGCTCTTGGGTCCTGCAATACTTGATAAATCTTTGTCTGTTAAAGCTGTTCCTTCTGCTCTTGCTAGTGTTGCGAATCCCAAGATTGGACCTGCCACTAGCATAGCCAGAAGAGCTAAAGCCTTTAGTTTTTGGAATCTCATAATTAATCTCCTTTTTGCTCCCTTTATTTCTTCCATATCGCACGGTCGAGGTAGTGTCGATTCAGGACACCCAGCATTCCGAAAACCGTAACTAGAATTCCTCCTGAGGCAAAAAGCGCGCGACCAAAATTGGAGCTGATAATAAAAAGCCCCGCAACTGCAATCACCCAGCCTCCTAACACACACGCCAAACCAATGATTCTCATATTTTCCCCTCCTCAATCTTACGAGCCGCTCGAAATGACGCTGCTGAAATAACAAGGATGACAGCTCCCGCAATCAAGCTAATCGCACCCCCGCCTACGGCTGCTGTTCCCAAAATCGTAAAGCCCAACAGAAACCAAAACAACGCCCATCCTGAAGCCTTTGTTGTTCCGTTCATAAAACCTCCTTTGCTTCTATATACCAAATACCAAAAATGCGTCAAAAATTTGACCTTGGACCTTACAGTTAACCAGCAAGGATCATGCCAATCACCTTTATTGCTCATTCTACATCTTTTAATAGCATCGATAACAATTTGAAACGACAAAAACGTATTATCAACTGCAGAAATGTCGAAAGTCAACTTGCAGGGGTTCAGCAAAAGAGAGGTGGCAGAAGTCAGAAGAACCGGCAAGAGTTAAGCAGGAAGGCCGGGAATTGATTCAAAGATTTGAAGGGAGCTACGAGAACTCTATCCACACTAGAATGGAGGCGCGGCGCCAAGAGGAGTGCCTCTATTACAAAAAGGGCTCAGCTCCCTCTCTTCAAATCCCCGAGCGAACGTTTTGGCGGGCTTTATGCCGCCCCATTTCCGAGCGGTAGCGAATGGCGCCACTTCGTGGCGCTGAAATCAAGGAAGTCCCTTACTCGCACCGATTTCATCGGTGCTCGCGGGATCATTTCCTCGCCTTTATTGATGTACGTATGGGGCAGTCCGCAGCGTTTTTTGCTGCGGCAGCCCCATTTCCGAGCGGTAGCGAATGGCGCCACTTCGTGGCGCTGAAATCAAGGAAGTCCCTTACTCGCACCGATTTCATCGGTGCTCGCGGGATCATTTCCTCGCCTTTATTG